>BS_KBA_SWE02_21mDRAFT_10000154_pt1 | contig 23676 bp, 20 predicted proteins | sample BalSeasSWE02_21m_FD_9196 | JGI IMG/M metagenome (IMG submission 9196)
CACAGCCAGTCCGGATAAATGGAAAAGAGCGCATAAACTATAAGAGCGATCAGAAGCGCGCCCCCGACCAGCCATTTTATTTTCATCATTCAGTCTCCCAGGATGCAGGCCGGAAATCAAGCAAACACCATTAATTTTAAAAAAGTTAGGATGGAAATCTCCCTTGAGTAAAATACACAGAAGAATAAACTACCATGAAGAACATGAAGAATTTAGATAGGAATACCAGCGAAACCCTGATTCATTTTCGCGAGATTCATACGGGTCATCCGCTAAGTTCCCTCTTCATGCCCTTCATGCTCTTCATGGTGAATTCTTTGAGCTACTTTCCCTCAGGCTGCGGCGAAGAAATTTGCCCGTTAATGTTTTTGGAATTTCGGCGACCATTTCCACCTCCCGCGGGTACTTGTAAGCCGCCATTCGGGCCTTGCAGAATGCAATAATATCCTCCGGAGTCACCGGTTCAGACAATCCGTCCTTCAAGGCCACAAACGCCTTGACCGTCTCGCCCCGGTAGGGATCGGGAATCCCCACCACGGCCGTCTCCTTCACGCCGGGATACTGATAGATCACGTCTTCCACATCCCGGGGCCACACCTTGTACCCAGAGGCCACGATCATATCCTTTTTCCGATCCACCAGATAGAACCAGCCGTCTTCGTCCATCTTTCCCACATCACCCGTGTAGAGCCAGCCATCCCGTATGGCATGGGCCGTTTCATCCGGTTTTTCCCAATACCCCGGAATAACGATAGGACCGGAATCGACGATCTCCCCCACTTCACCGGGAGCAAGCTCTTGGGTTCCCTGTACCAGTTCCATGATTTTCACAACGCAATTGGGTACGGGAACCCCGACGGACAAGGCCCCGCTTTCCGTATCCACGGGCGCCCTTTTGCCAAGAGGGACGATGTGGGAAGGGGAATTGGTTTCCGTCATCCCGTACACATTATACAGGTAAAGCCCGGTAAGTTCCTCAAACTGTCTGACGATGGACTCGGAAACAGGGGCGCCCCCGCTGTAGGCCTTGACAAACGAAGAAAGATCTCTTTTTTGGATATCCGGGTGATTCATGAGGGCGATGTAGACTGTAATGGAGGCCACGGTTATCGTCACCTTCCATTTTTCGATCAGGCGGAGTGTTTCGGCAACGTCAAAGCGGTAATAGAGCACCACCGGAATACCCGCCAGGGCCGCCGTTGCCAGATGCGCCACTTCGCCGGTCACATGGAACAGGGGCGCCACCCCCAAAATCACATCACGGTCTTCAATTCGCTGCATCTCCCGGTACACACGGGCATTGAAAGCAATATTGCCGTGGGTATTCATGGCGCCCTTCGGAGGACCGGTCGTCCCCGACGTATAGGTCAGGTATGCCACATCCGCGGCTGTTATTTTCGGATCATCAGCCCTTTTCCCATCAAAGGCGCGGATCAGTTCCAGCATGTCCACTGCTCCAGGAACGGAAGTTCTTTTGACTCCTTTGAGGAGCTCGGGAATTTCGGCTTCAAAGGGCAACAGGTCCAGAGCGGAAGTGGTCACCACCTTTTCGATGGAGGTCTCCTCCAGGAAAGAAAGGTCCAGCCGACAAGCGATTTCGTCCAGTGTCAGCAAGAGCCTTGCACCCGAATCCCTGCAGAGATTGGAAAGCTCCTTCTCCTTGTACATGGGATTCACCGGAACCACAATGGCCCCCGCCTTCCACGCCGCATAGACGGCAACAGGAAACTGGGGAATATTCTGCAGGTCCACAATAATCCGATCTCCCCTGCCAAGCCCCATGTCCGCGAAGGCCGCGGAAAGGTGGCTTGAAAGACGATCGATCTCCCCATAAGACAGGGAATGATCAAAGTAGCAGACCGCCGCTCTTCCGGGTCGTTCTTTGGCGGAAATCAAGAAGTCATTCAAAGCCGTACCAGATCCAATAACCAGATCGTGAGACATCCCGGCAGGATAATTTTTCAGCCAGGGACGTCCTTCGTAAATGGATACCATGCTTCCCTCCTTGTTACCAGACGTTTTTCGTTCTACAATAAGATAATAGTTCCAATATGTGCAATCATTTTCTCCAGCAATTCAGTTTATGGAATTTAAGAAGGGCGCCATGGTCCCGCTAAACGGCATCATGGCCGATTGTGGGGGGAGTAACCATAATGAAAATTGTTCATTGCTGGATTTTGCCTTGACCAGAACAGGTGTGATTGATAGATAGTGTTTGAATGAAAAACCTTTTCAGACACGATTTCGGATGTATGGAATGAAAAAAACAACGGAAAGCTTCTTCTCGGCCATCCTATTTTTCACGCGCATACCCTGTCCTGAAAAATGGACCGGGGGCGCCGGAAACCTCGACAGGACCATCCGGTTTCTGCCTCTCATCGGATGGATCGTGGGAGGTCTGGGCGCCCTGGTATTCACCCTCTCTCATTTTCTCTTCCCGATCCCCGTCTCCGTGGTTCTTTCCATGACCGCCACGATCCTGCTCACGGGCGGTTTTCACGAAGATGGTTTTTCAGACGTGTGCGACGCCTTCGGGGGCGGTTGGAAACGGGAGCAGATCCTCCGGATCATGAAAGACAGTCGCATAGGCGCCTATGGGGTCCTGGGGTTGATCCTGATCCTGGGAACAAAATTCCTGGCCCTTGCTTCCCTCCCCGTTCCCATGATTCCGGCAGCGCTCGTTGCGGCCCACGCCCTCAGCCGCTTCTCCCCTGCCCTGCTCACGTTCACCCACGAATACACAAGGGAAACCCCGGACAGCAAGGCCGGATCCGTGGCGAAGAAAACCTCCCTTTCCGATCTTTTATTATCGGCCCTGTTCGCCTTTGTATCCCTTCTGCTCTTCATGAATTGGAAAATTCTTCTGGTCCTGCCGCCCATGGTCCTTGCCCACCTGTGGCTGACCCGCTATTTCAAAAAATGGATCGGAGGATATACGGGAGACTGCCTCGGAACCTGCCAGCAGGTGGGGGAAATTGTATGCTATCTGGGCCTGGTTGCATTGTGGGGATGAGAGCGTCGAGTGCAGAAGCCAGAGAGCATGCCCCCAACTTGCAGGGGCCTGGAATCTTTCCCATCGTGATCCATTTGACCGAATGTTAGCGGCACAGGCCAAACTGGAAAAGATACCCCTTGCGACGGTGGATGTTCTATTGAAGGATTTCCCCGTACAGATTTTTACGGGTAAATAAAAGCGCCACCTGTGTCAGCTGATGCAGCAGGTTCCTGTTCCCACGCTCCTGCGTGGGAACGAGGGAAAAAAACATTTTGCAATTTAGAGACCCTTCCATTATTCTGATTACAGGTTCAGTACCTATTCATTCAAATCAAAACCACATTTTATCCGGTTCGATGCAAAGGAACAGACCGTGAAAGGAAAAAAGATCGTTATCGGAGTAACCGGCGGCATCGCGGCCTACAAGGCGGCGGAGCTTGTCCGCCTGTTTGTCAGGGAAGATGCCATGGTACAGGTGGCCATGACGGCAAACGCGGCACGATTCGTCGCGCCCCTCACCTTTGAGGCCCTTTCGGGCAACCGGGTGATCAGCCACATGTTTCACCAGGAGGGGGTGGCCATTGACCATATCTCCTGGGGTCAGGAATCGGACCTGGTGATCGTAGCGCCCGCCACGGCCAATTTCATCGCTAAGATGGCCTGTGGCCTGGCCGATGACTTTCTCTCCACCATGGTCGTTGCCGCCACCGCGAAAATCCTGGTCTGCCCCTCCATGAACGTGCAGATGTTCCAAAACCCGGCGGTGCAGGACAACCTGAACCGGTTACGGGAAAGAGGGATCAGGGTCATGGCCCCCGGAGAAGGACAATTAGCCTGCCGTACCGAAGGGAAAGGCCGTCTCCCTGAACCGGTGGAGATCCTGGAACAGGCAAGGATACTACTGACACCCCAGGACTTGCTGGGAATCAAGATCCTCGTCACCGCAGGCCCTACGGAAGAACCGATCGACCCCGTCCGGTTCATTACCAACCGGTCCAGCGGGAAAATGGGATATGCTCTCGCCAGGGCCGCGGCCGACCGCGGCGCGGAAGTGATTCTTGTGAGCGGCCCTTCCTCCCTGAACACACCCCCGGGTGTCACCCTGTGCAAGGTGAGGACAGCCCTGGAGATGAGAGACACCGTGTTCGAGCATCGCCATGACTGCGCGGTCATTATCAAGGCGGCAGCGGTCTCCGACTACCGGCCAAAGGAGGCGGCCGACCAGAAAATAAAAAAGGGCGATGCCGGCATCTCCCTTGATTTGATCCGGAACCCGGACATTCTTTTTGAGTTGGGACAAAAAAAATACGATTTTCCCCACGTCCTGGTGGGATTTGCAGCCGAAACCCAGGAACTGCTTGCCAATGCCATGGAAAAGGTGAAAAAGAAAAACCTGGACATGATCGTCGCCAACGATGTTTCCCGAAGCGACGCGGGTTTTGCAACCGACACCAACCAGGTCAAAATCATTTACGCGGACGGCAGGGTGGAAGACTCGCCCCTGCTGACCAAGGATGAGGTGGCCGGACTGATTCTGGACAGGGCGATGGGAATTAGGAATGCGGCCTCCGGCCCATAGGGGCCTACGCCCCGGAGGGATTGCGGAATAACGAGGAGAAACAGAGCGAAGCGATTCCACAAGTATTCAATACTCAATTCTCAATTTTTAATCCAAAAAAGAGCACGAAAAGACCATGGGTTACCGGGAAGAAATCAAAGATATCTTCTCCCATGTAAAAGGGAGACTCAGGGACCATGCGGACATGGGGTTTGATCCCCCTTCCCTGCCGCGGGATCTTGTGGACTTTCTGGACAGACCCTCTGTTTCCACGCCCAAAAAAGAAGAGGCCCTTCCCCGGGACGTTCCTTCCAAAAAAACCGCATCCCCTGAAAAACGGACCTCCGCACTGGCTTCCCTTGAGGATCTTCGGAGCCACATGGGCGACTGCCGCCGATGCGGCCTTCATACAGGAAGAACAACCCTGGTTTTCGGGGAGGGGGACCCCAATGCCCGGCTCGTGTTCATCGGGGAAGGACCAGGGCACGACGAAGACCTGGCGGGCAGGCCTTTTGTTGGGAAATCGGGACAACTCCTCACAAAAATCATTGAAAGCGGCATGGGACTGACGAGAGACCAGGTCTACATCTGTAACGTGGCCAAGTGCAGGCCTCCAAACAACCGGGATCCGGAAGAGGAGGAAGTTGGGACCTGTCTTCCTTTTCTGATTCAGCAGATCCGGATTATCCATCCCGAGGTAATCTGCGTCCTGGGCCGCGTCGCCAGCCAGGCCCTGTTTGGAAAAGGCTTCAAGATCACTGCTGACCGGGGCCAATGGCGTGCCTTTGAAGAAATCCCCACTATGACCACCTTTCATCCGGCTTACCTCTTGAGAAATCCCGCGGCGAAACGGGAGACGTGGGAAGATATCAAACAGGTCATGAAAAAGCTTGGTCTGGAGGTGAAAAAGGATGCTTGAGAAAAACAGATTCTGGATGACCGTTCTTATGATGACCGCCTTTTTCTCTCTTTCCGGTCCTTCCCCATCCCTGCCGGAATCTTCGGAAAAGACGGTGGCCTTTATCATCGAACTGGAAGGCCCCATCAACCCCGGAACCGCCCTGTTTGTGGTCCGGGGCCTTGAAAAGGCCAGGGAAATGAACGCCTCTCTGGCCATCATCCGCCTGGATACTCCGGGGGGTCTTGGGTCGAGTATGCGCACCATCATCAAGGCGATCCTGAATTCTCCCGTTCCGGTAGTGGTGTATGTGGGCCCCAAAGGCGCCGGGGCCGCTTCGGCCGGCGTTATGATCACGGTGGCCGGGCACGTGGCGGCCATGGCAAAGGGGACCAATATCGGCGCCGCCCATCCTGTTTCCACCGGGGGAAAAGACATCGGGGACGATATGGGAAAAAAAGTGGTGAACGACATGGCCGCCTACGCACGGGGGATTGCCGAAGAGAAAGGCCGAAACGGGGAATGGGTGGAAAAGGCCATCCGCGAGAGCGTCTCCATCACGGCTGACGAAGCCCATGAAAAGAAGGTGGTGGACCTGGTGGTAGAGGACATGGACGACCTCCTCAAAATCCTGGACGGCAGGGAGGTCACCACATCTTCCGGGACCGTGACCCTGAAAACATCCGGGATTGAAAAAACCGTGTACAGCCCTGGATTCCGGGATAAACTCCTCCAGACCATCAGCGATCCCAACATCTCCTACATCCTGATGATGATCGGGCTTGCCGGGCTCTATTTTGAACTGGCGAATCCCGGGGCGATCTTTCCCGGAGTCATCGGCGGCATCTCCCTGATTCTGGCTTTTTTCTCCTTTCAGACACTGCCGGTAAACTACGCTGGCGTCATGCTGATACTCCTGGCCGTCATCTTTTTCATCGCAGAGGTGAAGGTTGCCAGCCACGGTATGCTTTCCGTGGGAGGGATCATCTCCCTGACCCTTGGGTCCATCATGTTGTTTGAAGATAGAGGGGTCTCCATAAAACTCATGTTGCCGACCATCCTTCTGGTGGGAGGGTTTTTTGTGGTGGTTGCCGGCATCGCCTTCCGCACGATCCACAGAAAGCCCCTTGGCGGCGCCGACGGTCTTCCCGGGGAAATCGGGGTGGTAACCGAAACGGTTGATCCGGAGGGCCTACTGTTTGTTCACGGGGAAACGTGGCGCGCTTTTTCAAAAGAAAAACTTGAAAAAGGAGAAAAGGCGGAAGTTGTAGCGATAAAAGGTCTGCTCCTGGAAGTGAAAAAAGCAGGCGCTCAATAACCGCACGGGTAACTTCAATAGGTTTCCGGTTACCAGTTACCGGTTACCGGTTGAAAAAGACCGGCAACCGGAAACCGGAAACCGACAACCGTACTGATCTGGGAGGTGAAAAATGTTTTACATTCTCGCTATTGTACTGATCGTTCTCTTTTTAGCATCCGCCATCAAAGTCCTGAAGGAATACGAAAGGGCCGTGATCTTCCGCCTGGGCCGAATCATCGACACCAAGGGACCCGGGTTGATTCTTCTGATCCCGATCATCGATAAGATGGTCAAGGTCAGCCTTCGGCTCGTAGCCATGGACGTACCTTCCCAGGATGTCATCACAAGAGACAATGTTTCCATCAAAGTCAATGCCGTGGTCTATTTTCGGGTGATGAATCCCACAAACGCCACCATCGAAGTGGAAAACTATCTTTTCGCCACATCCCAGCTTGCCCAGACCACGTTGCGGAGTGTCTGTGGCCAGGTGGAACTGGATGAGATCCTTGCCGAAAGAGAAAAAATCAATACCCAGTTGCAGAATATCCTGGACAAACATACGGATCCCTGGGGAATCAAGGTAACCACGGTGGAAGTAAAACATATCGACCTTCCGGAAGAAATGCAGCGCTCCATGGCGCGACAGGCGGAGGCCGAAAGGGAGCGGAGGGCCAAAGTCATCGCGGCCGAGGGGGAATACCAGGCGGCAACAAAACTTGCACAAGCCGCGGGTATCATCCAGGAACATCCGGAGGCACTGCAATTGAGATACCTCCAGACTTTGAAGGAAATCGCTTCGGAAAGCAATAATTCCACGACCTTCTTTCCCATACCGATCGACCTTTTTACTCCCTTCATAAAAAAGGGAAACCGGGATTGATCGTTAGATATATTGCTTTTTACGTTCAGTATGTGCTATATTGGTTTTCTGTGTTGATTTTGGCTCGAAAATCGGTATAGTGGCCCCATAAGTTCATATCATGGGCTTGAAATATCTGCCTGAATAGTTAGTTTCAGCGGATAAAAAGAATATAATGAGGAGAAGTACCTATGGCAGAAGAGATAAAAGAAGTCGCTGAAGAAATCAAAGAAGAGAACGGGGAAGTAACCAAGATGGAACCGGTTGTCATCAAAAAGCCTCTCGAAAAGATGACGGCCATCGAATTGAAAGAAATGGCCAAGACGATTCCGGCCGCCGCCGGCGTAAGCGCCATGAAAAAGGCAGACCTGGTATCCCTTATTCGGGAATACATGGTGATCAAGGAAGAATTCAGCACCGAGCCGAAAGCAAAGAAAATCAAAAAACCCAAAGCGAACATCAAAGAATTAAAAACAAAGGTCGTCCAGCTTCGGGGGGAAAAAAAGGCCGCCCGTGAAAACAAGGAAAAAGAAAAGGTGAATGTGCTGCGACGACGCATCAATCGCCTGAAAAAACAGACACGGAAAGTTGTTGTGGGTTGAAATGGGTTACCGGGAAAGCAGGTCGCGGGTTAAACCAGCCCGGACCTGCTTTTCTTTTGGGAACATCTTATTTCGCCTATTGCCCTTCCCCGAACTGAAATCCACCGTTCACGTTTTATGCCTGTCATGAAATCCCCTAAAAAAACCGTAGCGGCCATTGTTCCCGCTGCCGGATCCGGAGTCAGGATGGGCGCCGGTCGGGCCAAACAGTTCCTTGAAATCAGGAACAGACCCCTTTTAGCGCTTACCCTTGAGACTCTCCAGAAATGCGATCAGGTGGATGCCATCATCCTGGTGGTTCCTGAAGCGGATGTGGCGTTCTGCCGCGACCAGATTGTAGATCCATTCGGCCTGAATAAAGTGGTCAAGATTATTCCCGGCGGCGTGCGCCGCCAGGATTCCGTACGGATAGGCGTAAAGGCTACGGGAGGGAATTACGACCTCCTCCTCATCCACGATGGAGTCAGGCCCATGATTACCGTGGAGCTTGTGGAAAGAGTGATTGATGCTGCCTGGACACACCGCGCCGTCATCGCCGCAATGCCTGCCAAAGAGACCGTAAAAGAGGTAAACAGCGAGAATGAAGTAGTGGGGACATACGACAGGAAAAGGGTGTGGATGGTACAGACCCCACAGATTTTTCGTTACGGGGACATCATGGCTGCTCACGAGAGGGCCGTTTCCGAAGGGTGGGAAGAAGCAACCGATGATTCTCTGCTTGTAGAGAAAACGGGAATCACGGTAACCGTTGTGGAAGGATCGGACAGGAACATCAAAGTAACAACTCCTTTTGATCTGGAAATGGCGAGGAATATCCTGGGCAAAAATTCCGAATAAGAAATGGCTGGAGAAGATATGATTTTACGGATAGGCACCAGGGGCAGCAAGCTGGCCTTGATACAGAGTGAGTGGATAAAAAACAGGATACAGGACAGACATCCGGATGTCCGTGTGGTACTCACCGTCATCAAGACAACAGGCGATAAGATCCTGGACTCTCCCTTGAGTAAAATCGGGGGAAAAGGATTGTTTGTAAAAGAGATCGAGGATGCCCTCCTGCAAAACAGGGTAGACCTTGCCGTTCACAGCATGAAGGATGTTCCCGCGGAACTGCCCGAAGGACTGATGCTTGCGGCCTTTCCCGAACGCGAGGACCCGAGGGACGCCCTCGTTTCAGTAGGGGATGCGTCCATTGACCAGCTTCCCCGGAAAGCAAGACTGGGCACCAGCAGCCTTCGAAGGGCAGCCCAGATCCTTCATATCCGCCCAGACCTGGATATCGCCCCCCTGCGGGGAAACGTGGACACGCGCCTTGGGAAACTCAGCGGCGGCGAACTGGACTGCATTATCCTGGCCACGGCCGGTCTTAAGAGAATGGGCCTTGAAGACAGGATTTCACAGGTCATACCCACGGATAAAATCCTGCCGGCCATCGGACAGGGAGCGCTTGGTCTTGAAACAAGACGGGACGATGCACGAACTATCGCAGTTATTAGTTTTTTGAATCATGAGCCTACGCAGGTTGCCGTAGCGGCTGAACGAGCCTTCCTGAAAGAACTGGAAGGGGGCTGTCAGGTCCCAATCGCCGGTCTCGCCCACCTGGAAAATGATCGTCTCCATTTTACGGGCATGGTGGCTGAACTGGACGGAACCCGAATCATTCAGGATCAGATTTCCGGAAACAAAAAAGACGCCGCTCAGATGGGAAGAGAGCTCGCCGGAAAACTCTTAGCCGGCGGCGCACGAAAAATCCTTGAAAAGATCTATGGAAAGGCCATATCATGAAACCCAGCGCAAACACAGCAACCACAACTTTCAAACCGGGGAAGGTATTCCTGGTTGGCGCCGGCCCAGGCGATCCCGGACTCCTGACCCTGAAAGCCAAACAATGCATTGAGGAGGCCCATGTCGTAATCTACGATTATCTGGCCAACCGGGTCTTTTTAGAGTACGCCTCCGAAAAGGCGGAAATTATCTATGTGGGAAAAAAGGGCGGGGATCACACCATGAAGCAGGAAGATATCAACGCCCTGATCATCGAAAAGACTGCAAACGGGAAGACCGTGGTGCGGCTTAAGGGAGGGGACCCGTTCATTTTCGGGCGGGGAGGGGAAGAAGCCCAGGAATTGATCAGAGCAGGAGTCCCTTTCGAGGTAATTCCCGGCGTCACCTCGGCCATATCCGTCCCGGCCTACGCGGGAATTCCCTTGACACACAGAGATTATACCGCAACGGTTGCCTTTGTCACAGGACACGAAGATCCGACCAAGGAAAAATCCAACATCCACTGGGATAAACTGGCCACGGCCGCGGGCACACTGGTTTTTCTGATGGGAGTGGGAAATATTGCCAAGATAGCCGAAAGGCTCGTCGCATGTGGGCGCTCTTCCCGCACACCCGCGGCGGTTATCCGCAGGGGAACCATGAGTGACCAGGAGACCGTGACGGGGAATCTTGAAAACATTGCCGAACGAACCAAAAACGCCGGGATTCGTCCTCCGGCAATCATTGTGGTAGGGGACGTGGTGACCCTGAGAGAGGAACTGAACTGGTTCGAGACAAAACCTCTTTTTGGAAAACGGATTATCGTCACAAGGGCGAGGGAACAGGCCAGCGGTTTTCTCAAGAAGCTGGCATCGCTGGGCGCTGAATGCATCCAGTTCCCCACCATACAGGTCATCCCTCCAGAGAGCTGGGAAGCGCTCGATACAGCCATAGGGCATCTTGCAGACTATGCATGGATTCTTTTCACCTCGCCCAATGGGGTAAAATTTTTCCTGGAACGGCTCCATTTTCACGGAAAGGACATGCGGGAGCTCAAAGGAATCAGGATCGGCGCCATCGGTCCGAAAACGGCGGAGAAGTGGCACAGGTTGGGGATCGTGCCCGACCTTGTCCCGGAGGAGTACAGGGCGGAAGCCATTGTTGAGGCATTCAGGAAAATGGGAGACGGTCCCGGAAAAATCCTTCTTCCGAGGGCGGCAAAGGCCAGGGAGGTGCTGCCGGAAGATCTGAAAAAGATGGGGTTTGAAGTGGATGTCGTTCCTGCCTACCAGACCATCAAACCTGATCAGGACACGGCCATTGTGGCGGAAATGCTCCGGAAAGGCCGGATACATATGGTCACTTTTACAAGCTCATCCACAGTAACTAATTTCCTGAGTATGATGGATCAGCATGATCGAACCCTCAGGGACTGCCTGACGGGCGTAACCATTGCCTGCATCGGACCCGTCACAGCAAAAACGGCGAAGGAAAACGGACTGAACGTGACCCTGACCCCAAAGGAATATACTATCGACTCCCTCACGGACGTTATTATTGAGTATTACCGCACTTGAAAGTATCTTATTCAAGAATCCCGGCAGGAATGTTTTCACTTGTCAAAAAAGAGGAATCTTCGGAGGTTTTCCCCGCATCAGGGCAATATCCCTGAAAAAGCGGTAGATGACTTTCTGCACGTCTATAAGCAGATTGAAGCTGTGCCTATACAGCGACCAGATATCTTCCATGACCATTTTCACAAGGCGCAGGTGAATCATATCATTCATGAACGTGGTGATAGCCGACCTGATGAGGTAATCATCGCGGCTGAATTCGGGATCGATATCGGCCAGAACTCCCTTGAGGGTAATGAGGGCTTTTTCATACATCATTAAATCCGCGGAGAATACAACGCCCTGGTAGGTAAATTTCTCAAAGAGGAACTCGATAGTGGACAGGATTCCCCTGTCGCCTTTCTTCAGGCCGGTCATGGCCTCTTCGATGACCCCCTCAATCTTGCCGCTCATGACCTTGTCCACGGAAATACTGCCTTTGGTAATCACATCGGCGGCATAGAAGATTACCTTGCCGTGATCCATGATCAGACCAAGAGTCAGAAGAACCATGGCTAATCGTTCCAGCCTTCCCAACCGTCCCAGCATGGTCCAGTCGTAAAAAATAATCCTGGGCCACTGCCCCTCAAAGGTATAGGCCAGGTTTCCGGCGTGAGGATCTCCGTGAAAAATGCTCTCCCCGTTCATATCCTGAATGGGTCTGATAATGCATAACCTCGCCAGGGTGATGGCCAGACGCCGTCTTTCCCTGGGGGTCAGGCCGGCAACATCCGTGATTTTGGCGCCGTCCAGTCGGGACATGACCGTCATGACGGGGGTGGATGCCGCCGAACGCTCCGGAACCAGGACCGCGTTGTCGGAAGCATGATAAGACAGGGCCTTGTCCAGGTTACCCTGTTCCATGGTCAGGTCCATCTCATTTTCAAGGAGCCTCCTGACCTGACTGAGCGTTCCCTGAAAGCTGAAATCCCCCAGCCCCCACTCAGACCTGTTGTCATCAAGGAATGTGACCGTACGGTCCAGCAGCAGAAGTTCCGCCGGCAGGTTTCTCCTGACCGCGGGTTTTACGACTTTCAGGACCGATGAAACAGGAGACCCTTTTTCTCCGGAAAGTACCTCGGCGGGAACCACCGCACAGACGCTTGCCTCGGCAAGGATCTTTTTCTCCGGCGTTATGGTGAATTCCCCGCTGGTCGATTGGATGGCCTTCCTGAGAAAAGGACGTAATTGGCCATAGGTTACCGTCTTGATCTTGTCTTCCAGATCGGTGAGAGAATCCTTGACCTGGGGGTCCAATCCGGGACTTCGGCATATGATCTGGCCCAGTTTCTGCAGGCTCGGCATATCGCTCACGAGCATAAACAGGCGTTCGCCAGGCGTGGCGGAAAGGGAAAGGCCTAACTGATCCACGATTTTCTCTGCCAGGCGTTTCAGGGGCAGCTGGGAGATGAGAAAAATGATCCCTTCCACGACAACCGGCTGAAATTTGGCGTAGGAAGGGGGCAGGAAAGACTCGATGCCCGTGAAAAGGACCATCTGCCGTGTCGTCTGATCCAGCACCCCTTCAGCCTTTGCCTCTTTTAAAAGGCGTAATGCGCGGCTACGCATGACAATGACACCGGGATTTCCCCCATCTATGGGGGCAAGCACTTTAAGAAAACGGGTCATGAAGGATGCCCCGGAATCTTCCCTGATCCCGAACCCCTTCAATAGACCCATTCCTTCCCGTGTTTCGTCATCCTTCACTACCCATCACCATTTCCTTCTCTTCGCTCGAATCAAGCCTTTCTTTTTCAGAAGCAGGAGTCTCACGTACCAGCTCTACGACCTTGGACTTGCCTTCCTTGACATCAGGAATCGTTTCGATCACAGCCTTCTTCTCTTCGGCCTTTGCCTTTTTTTCCATGGCTGCCTTCCTGGTTTCCGACACCTTCCGAGCCTGAAGTTTTTCCAGTTTTTCGATTTTCCCTGTCAGCGCCTTGATCTCCTCTGTAAGCCCGGCGACCTGGTCCTTTGTAACAAGTTTCATGGCATCCAGGATTTCATCGACGCGCTGATCGATTTTTTCGCCGACCCATTTCTTCAGGTCATCCGCCCGACCCGTCATATCCTTCCTGAGGGCAGATCCCTCGGACGCAGAAATCTCCTTTTCCTTGATTAGACGATCCACCAGTTTATCGATTTCCTCATCGGCCATCGTCAACGCCCGGTCCCATAGAGAAACATATTTTCTTCCATAATCGACCAGGGTTCCAGGTCCTTTTCTAAGCAATTGAATCAGGACCTTTGATGCCAGATCGTTTCCCTTGACCTGACCATCCCGCGCCAGGATCTGGGAAACAATGCCGGAGGTCAGATCTTCCCCGGTCTTATTGTCCATCACGGAAATCTTCTTTCCCGCCTTGATCAATTCGGAGATACCGTCCAGCGTGATATATTTCTTATCCGCCGTATCGTAGAGTTTTCGGTTTGCATACCTCTTGATCTTGTGCATATACCCCTCCTTCTTTTACGCGGCAACCTGTTTGCCCAGAGCATTCATCCTCTGGTTCAGGGCCTTGATGGCCTTGGACAGATCATCCATATCCTTCTTGTTGGGAAGATTCAGTTTTTCGGGAATGGACTGCATGGTATTCCCCACTCCTTCTTCGATCTTTTTCATCAAGGGAATCTTATCTGTGAGTTTCCGACCATTCTCCACCAGATCATCGAAGAGTTTGCTGGAGTCTTTTTTCATGCCGTTATAAAGATCATTTCCGCTATCCACCGCGTCGTCCATGGTTGTCCGGAAGTTCTTCTTCACACCTTCCACGAACCCCCTGCCATTATCTACAAATTCCTTGAATACCTTTTGTGGGTCTTTTGTCACGTCGCCAATGAATTCCTTACTGTCAGCATACCATCCTTCAACCATCCTGATGGGGTCATCTCTCAGATCCGCGACAAAAGCTTTTCCTGTCTCAAACGGTTTTGTCACATATTTTTCCACGCTTTCGTTCATGGTTTCCATCCACTTGTCAGCAGATTTCCGAATCGATTTGATCGTATGAAGGGGCCTCTGCGTCCTTTTATTCATCTTTTTTACAACCTTCCGCGTTTTTGCCATTTCTTTAAATCCTCCTGAATTTAAAATTCATTAACTCACCAGTAAAGTGAGACCATGATGCAATTATAACGCACTGCGTCATTTTGTCAAGAACTTTTTTTATTCGGAGGCGGTTTGGTATGCGTTCCCACGCGGAGCGTGGGAACGAGAAAGGATATCTATTCGTACAATTCGTGTGATTCGTGGTCGAAACGCGTATTATCTGGAACTATGGGTGGCGCAGTATTTCGAACCGGCAACAGCCTTTCTCTTGCACTGGTTTCCGCTCTTGGTTACGGCCTTGCACTGCCCGGGGCCTGGCGACGGAACTTCTTCTTCCTCCTCCTGATCCAGATTCAGTTTTCTCAGCAGTTCGTTGGCGATATCTCCTGCTTTTGCATTGACGGACCGAATAAAATCGTACACCGTCCCGATGGTCTCTTTCTGGAAATTTTCCAGTTTATCGGCCGTCGCGCCACTCAGATTAATCTTTTCCAGCACTTCAAAGGGCATGTTTGCAATGGATTTGTGAATCTGCTCCACGGTGGTAGCCCCGTTGTCGATGGCTTCCTGTACCAGGTCCTTCAATTCCTTTATTCTTTTCATGGCTCCCCCCTGCTAAAAAACGGCTATATGGTTGAGTGGTTCAATATTCAATTCCCGCCTCTTCTCTGGCCTTGAGGGCCAGTCTCTTGACCCTCAGGATGGCCTCATCGGTAAACACACCGTTCACCCCGGAGATGGCCGCCAGTTTCATGCCGTGTTTGAGACCCAGTTTGTAGATCTCTCGAACCTTCTCCCACTCGATGTCCCTGCCTATGGTAAAGGTCTCGAAGCGCCCTTCAAGGGCCAGTACGATGGTCTCGGCAAGGCAGGCGTACGCCACTTTCGGTGGAAGGCCGATATTTTTCATCTCGGGGTTGCCGGGAAGCTCAATTTCCCCGGATTCAATCACCAGCACATCGGGCCGTTTAGCCACATCTTCCGGAGAAAGATCAAGGGGTCGCGCCACATCGGTGATCACGCATCCCGGCTTCACCTTGGTGATATCGAGGATGGTTTTCCCGGCCCCTGAGGTGGCGGTAACGATCACGTCCATGTCGCCGATATATCTGTCCGGCCTTGTGGAGACATGGATTATCACATCGGGGGTTTCTTCCAGGATCGATTTTTTCAAGGCCAGCAGTTTCGCCGTGTTTCGGGCCACCATGTGGACTTCTTCAAAGGCCTTTGCAAGAAGGCGGCAGCAGACCGAACCGATAGCCCCGGTGGCGCCGAACACCATGGTTTTTCCCTTGATCTTTTTCCCGGACTCAACCTGGATCAATCCCATGCGGCGCACGGCATCCGCAGCAGCCCAGAGCGCTCCCGAAGCGCTGTAGCTGTTGCCCGTAGTAATGGGGATCTCCGCTTTCCGGGCCACGGTAACGCCTGCGTCCCCTACGACCTTGGTAAAGGCGCCAAGCCCCATGATCTGTGCGCCCATGCGTTTTGCCATCTTGGCCGCCTGAAGAAGGCGCACGTACGTGAATTCGGGACTGTGGGCCAGCATCTGTTTTGGCGTTCCGCCAACAGTAATCAGCCACCCTTCCGCTTCCACGCCGGTAGGCGACTTAATGCCGGTTATTTTTGAATAGACAAAAGGAGGAGAGTAGGCCATCACCTTTTCCACCACATCCATAAAGACCGGGGGCGCCACTTTGGAAACCATATCCAGGGTTTTATCCTTTTTCAGAAATTCCTGGGAAAGAGGATGAATCACGAAAGCAAACCGGTTCACTCTCCTGGGGTTACCCGAAGGATACACAACCCTTGGGTCCATTTTTTCATCACAGATGATCTCCAGCAGATCATCGTCTGTAATCTCGTCCTGACCTTTATCAAGCGCTGCAAGGATCATGGCTTCCAGGACATTGAAGCCCACCACTCTTTCCAGAACTTTTGGAACGGTGTCGATGATCATATCCACGCCCCGGTCTTTCAGGAACTCCACCCGATCATCATAGGCGCAGGAGGTAATTACGGTCTTTCCGCCCAGCTCCTCCAAACCGCTTTTCTCAAGATATCTGTAAAAGTCGTAATGGGGCGCCACGATAACCTGGGCGTTCTGCATGGCCTTTCGAACGATATATTCGTTCCATACCCGGATGGGCATAACGGAAGAAGCGAAGCGTTTGCCGGGAACCCATTTGAGTACCTCGTGGGCGCCGTTGGCATATAAATCCAGGTCTTCCATGGATTTCAGGAATTTAGAAATCCCGTTTTCCAGAACCGGGTCCGCAAAGGTCATATTATCGGTAAACTCCGACATGGATCTGGCAATAATAAAATTGCCCATACCGGATAGAAACAAGGCCCTGATATTGGTAAAATAGTTCCCGAATTCGAACTGGAGGTCGCGCACAGTCCACTCTTGGGCCACGTTTCTAAGGGCACTCCCGGTTGTCACCGGGACCTGAACACGCGAGCAAAGCTGTTTAATCCGTTCCTTATGCCTCCTGATCGACTGTGAAGTACCGATCAGGTGGGGGAACCGGATATTGCCGATGCCGATGACATCCGCCCTGTCCTGCCACTCCAGCATCATTTCCCCTGCCCTTACCATGTCCCCGTCTGTCCCGAATCGCCTTACATGAAATTCCTGTCCCAGAAATTCCGTCCGGAATTCGTAATCGCTGCCCGCTGGGCCGAGACTAATACTGACAATCTGCTTCACAATCCCCTCCTCCTATAGTTTATCCCAGCACCAGATGCCCCAACCCTTTTTCCCGCAGGTAACGCGGATACATCTCATAGGCTGGATTCAAAATGGGCAACAGTTTCAGAGTCTTTGGAAGATTTCCTCTCGCAGTGACCTGGCGGCGGGTCAAGGCGCTCACAAGGTTTGCTTTGCCGTGCCAGAACAGATGGGCGAAATCGGCATTCATGGTCATGGTCACATCGGGCTTTCCATCAAATGCTCCCTTGATGATCAAGGGCGCCTCCTTCGTGGCATCAATAGTAATGACCGCCTCCGGATTCTTGTAGACGAACTGCACGCACAATCCCGACTTCCTGAGGGCCGGACCGATCCCCGGGTCCGTTTTCAAACGCTCATAGAAATCCAGCAAAATATCATAGAGCATCTCAGAATCCTTAAAGACATCTTTCAGATCCTTTTTTTCAAGTCTGGTTCCGATGGACAGCAGGTCTTTTTCGGAAACCGGCGCCGGTTTGACCCTGGTCCGGTAGAGTTTTCGCACAATCCTGATCACGGATTCCCTGTCCGGTTCCCTGGGGTTGTACAGCATGGAACCGTCTTCCATGGCCGTGGTGGCCACCTGCTCAAGTCTGGCCAGATTGTCGTCAATTCCGGCGCTCTTGAGATCAAGGGGCATTCCGGTCAGATAAGCAAGCTGCCTGTTCAGCATCCGCACCTTTTCAATTCCGGCTTTTGCCGCCTGTTTTCGAAACCACTGATCAATAAAGCTCAGGGTCTCCATAGCATCAATGGCAAGCCCCTTCACTTTGAAGGATTGAATATCGAACCACTGCCGCGCAACCTCGATGGAGTCCAGCGCCTTTGTCACAAAATCGGGCCGCATGTTGGCTTTCAGCAGGCTGGCCCCCTGCTCAACTATCTGGGGGAAATTCACGCCCATGGCAATGGCAATATCCGAAAACCGTCCCATCCTCGCATCCAGATTATATTCCATCACCTCCGGCAGAACCAGGGCATTGGCCAGCCCATGGGGAATGTGATAGACCCCGCCTAAGGCATGGGAAATACCGTGGGTCATACCCACCATGGAATGGGAAAAAGCGACCCCCGCAAGAAAACTTCCCACCAACATGGCGCCACGGGCTTGAATGTCTTCGGGATGAGCACAGGCCTGAAGGATATTGCCGCTGATCAACCGGATGGCATGAATGGCAAGAGCATCCGATGCGGGAGACCATTCCTTGTCCACATAGGCCTCAATGGCATGGGTCAGGGCATCCATCCCGGTGGTCGCGGTCAGTCTGCCGGGCATGGGAAGGGTAACCTCCGGATCAAGGATGGCCATATGGGGCAGAAACTGTTCCTCGGCAAAAGGGAGTTTCACGTCATTGTCAGGGTCTGCAATCACGGCAATCTTGGTCACCTCTGAACCCGTACCGGCCGTGGTGGGAATAAAAATGGAGGGCAGAAGAAGATCATTGGGATCCAGTAGGTAGGCCCCCATATGCTCTTCTATTTTTCCGCCCTTGACAACGAGAAGATTGGCGACCTTGGCCGTATCCATCACGCTGCCGCCACCGACGGCGATAACCATGTCGCACTCGTGCTTCTTTGCAAGGCGCGCACACTGCATCACGGTTTTGACGGCCGAATTGGGGGGCACATTGCTGTAGGTGCAGACAATCTCGATGTCGGTCCCATTGAACCCTTCTTTTACCATTTCCGCCGGACCCGCCTTGAGGAGGATCTTATCGGTCACGAGGATGGCCCGTCGTTTGCCGAAAGGGGCCACGGCATGGCCGATGTTCTTCAAAATGCCGAACCCGTAAATCAGTTTCGTGGGAAGCGAAAATTCAAAATATTCAGGCAGCATGGGATCTCCTGTTTTCCTCTCTTACCTTTCACTGAGTTCTTTTATGATTTTGCCCAACTCCCTTGCATCCGCCTCTACGGCCACAGCCTGGTGGAGGTTACAGTAGTCCGAACCCGGATTTGAACGGTTCCTGCACTGTGTCCCCTTTTTTGTCAGAGCCTGACATCGGCCCCGTTCTCCAGCGCCAAAACTCTTCGCCAGGGGTCCCTCCTCTTCCGCATCCGCCGTGCGCTCCCGGCCATTCTCTTCCGCTGCCTCCGGGTGATGGATCTCACAATAGTCGTAACCCAAAAAGGCAGCCTTCTTGCACGGCTCATCGTTTTCGTTTACAGCTTTGCACCGGGATTCCTTGTATCGGTCGTGCAACACCAGCGGTTCATCGTAAATTTTCCCGGACATGACCAGATCCAGCAGGTGATTGAATTCATCTTCAAAACCCTCAAGGAGCACTTCCGGATCGGGCATCAGGCCCTCGTCCGCGGCAATACCCACCGTCACCTTTCCATCGTAGCTGAGAATACTGATTCCCAGGCCGATCATGCCCGATCGGGGAACCCAGAACATCATGTTGTTAATCCTCTTTCCCGCAAAATAAAGGGGTTCCTTGGGACCGGGAACATTGGTAAGAACCGCTGAGGCCTTATTGCTGAAAAAATTGGCAAAATGCCTTGCAAACGTTGGGGGAAGCACCCCTACGACGTTCAGCAGCCCAAAATTCACGATGGCATCAGCCGATTTTTTTAGATGATCCATTCGGCGCCGCACCTCTTTGAGCCTGAGCACGGGGTCTTCAATATAAACAGGCAAAGGGAGAAAGACGAGGCTGAATTTATTTCCCAGATCCTCTTCCGTTCCAGGTTTTCTAATGTTCACGGGGACCAGTACTCGAAGATCCAGTTCATTCACCCGGTGATTTCTGCTTTTCAGATAGCTGCGCATGGCGCCTGTCACCGTTGCAATCAAGACGTCATTGAGGGTCGCCGTACTGATCGCTTTCCCTACGATCTTGATCTTGTCAAGCGACATGGGTTCCGTCCATACAGCGGTTTTCCTGACTCCGATACGTCCCTTAAACGCCGTATCCGGGTCAGAAGGCATCACAGTCAGCCTGGCAAGGATCGCAGCAACATCCGTGGTCAACTCGGAACCGGTCTTGGCCAGCTCCACCAGTTGATCCGGGCTGGATACCACTTCCCTGCATTCTTCCAGGAGTTTTTCCCCCACACGGAAGGTCGCCCCCCTCGCCCTTTTTACAGTCTTGATGAGACCCCCTAATCCCCAGGGAAAAAGAGACGTGGTCTGTTTCTTTTTAACAGGAGGAACTCTCTCCGGACACACGGCGTCAGGATCGGCATCAGCAGCCGACAGCAGGACATGGACCAGGGCGATTCCGTCGGCTATACAGTGGTGAATCCGGAAAAGGATCACACAACCTTCCCCGTAATTTTCGATAAGGTGTACCTGCCACAGGGGTTTTTTATAATCCAGCGGGATCGCCATGAAATCACCCACCATGTTCTGCAGCTCTGCCTTGTCCCCTGCGCCAGGCAGCGCCACCCTGTGGATGTGGGACCTGATATCGAAGTGCTCGTCGAACTCCCATGTGGGGGCGCCCACTCCATAAGGAGATTTCACAACCCTCTTTCTGAAACGGGGAATGGAGGCCAGACGCTGCTCAACCGTTAAAGTCAGCCTCTTGAAATCAACCAACTCTTCAAATTCCATAAAGCCCGTAATCACCATCAGGTTGTCGGGATTATCCATACAGAGCCAGAAATTGTCAGCATAGGCCATCGATTCCGTCATTTTCTTTTCCTTTCAGACTTCACACAGCCCTTATTTTGCAGGCCCGGCACAGGCCAGGGACAGTGGCTTGATTTCGCATATTCGCGGATCAGGCTGGGCGAATTCCTCATTCACCCGGATTCCGTAGGCACCCAGTATCCTCTTCAGTTCAGGGTATTTTTCGTGAATGGACGCCTTCACGGAAAGGAATCCTCTTTTGGCGGCCTTTCGACGCTCCCAGAACGCCATGGGATTCATATCGAAAAACTCGGCATCGTACTCGGTGGGCTCGATCACAATCAAATCGCCCTTGAATTCCGGATTGTTCCGGTAGGAATTGATGCCGTGCATCAGCCTCGAATGCAGAAGGGTGCGCAGCACCTGGTTGAAAACAGCATAAATTCCATCCTCCGCGATATCCAGGTGAGACTGCCCTTCCTCGCATCGCTCACAGAAGACATCATGGTTGAAGGGCCGAAACGGGTTATAACAGATGATCAGTTCCGCCCCTTTCTGGATCGCAAGGTCTATACTTGTGCTTTTTACCACAGCGCCGTCCACATAGTCAATATTGTCTATTTTCACGGGCTTGTAAAAAAGAGGCAGGGCTATGGACGCCTCCATGGCCTTTGAAATAGGAACGTGCTGCCTGTGACCGTACCCGAAAATTTCCCGTTGGGCCGTGTTGAGGTTCGTGGCAACAATATAGAGTTCGTTTTTCCTTCGCTTGTAAAGCGTCTCAAAATCGTTGCAGAGGTGATTTTTCTCTAAATTCTTACGTATGGCACGCTCAAATTTTTCCGTGGAAAAAAATCCGTTGGGGAGAAACTTCCAACGCAGAAAAAGTTTGTGGCTGCCGGATTCGGTCTTCAGAAGACAATACCTGAAGAATCTCTGGAAATTTTCGTGATCAGGATGGACGATAAACTCGCGTGCCAGCTTCCTGAATTCCTTCCTGAAAACATTATTCGCGGCCAGAAAATGAAACAGGTATCTGGGTATGAACGTCGCGGCATTGCCAACAGTCTGCAGAGGATTGTAGAGGATTTCCATAAAATTCGGAAAATAAATCGCTGAAAGGGGAATCGGATCGATCTGCCCCTTTCGACCCTCCATGCTTTTCGTCAACTCCCCCGTAGACACCCCGTTTGCAAGGAAGGTGGCTAACAGAGCCCCCACGCTCGTTCCCACATAGATGTCAAATTCCCGGATTTTTCGATTGAGCATAAACTTGCTGAGGGCCTGCAGACCGCCCAGTTTGAAAGCTCCCCCGGATATGGCCCCACCCGAAAGTACCAGGGCGGTCTTCCTGTTGCTTTTGGGATGACTAAGGTCACTTTTCTGAACAATGGTAATACCCATATAACCTTTCCTCGTTAAACGGCATGAATTTCAGAATTTCCCGTACTTATTCAAGAGATAACTTGACGCTTTGCGTTAAAATTGTCAAGTTTTTTCAGTAGCGGGAAATGCCGCAGTCACAATTATGGAATTGGCATTCAATCCTTTTCCTGGTATACAATTGAAAAGGGATGTTTTGTTCGCACAATCCAACGATTCCATTAGAATATAAGGAGGATCTTCCATGGCAGTGAAAGATGAACAGGAATGGTTTCAGGAGTTTTATGAAGGAACATTTCTCATCAAAGGATGGAAGCATCGCATGCAAGAACTGCTGCAGGCCATACCGGATGGAGAAAGAAAGCACGTTAAAGACCTCCTGGAAGGACTTGGACAGAAAATCGGCAGGGAGTGGGCTCGGGAAAATCGACTGCGACGGATAAACACTTCGGCCCTTCAGAAATGGGGAGAGGACCTCCGTTCGGCCAAAAGAAAGGGGGCTTCTGCTTTGATTGAGAAGATACGAAACCTTGATGAACAGGTAGACGGGATCATAGGTTCTGCCTGAGCTTTCTTCATAACTGTATTTTTACATACAACATACGGAATGTTCACTTTCAACAGGAGGAAGACAACATGGCTGATTTGAAAAGCAAATTTGAAAAAGCGTCAGAAGATGTCCAGGAACTTTTGAAACGACCGGACAACGACACCCTTTTAAAATTGTATGCACTGTATAAACAGGGCTCCGTGGGGGACGTCGCCGGCAAGAGACCAGGCTTTACAGACTTCAAGGGCAGGACCAAATTCGATGCGTGGTCCAAACTGAAGGGAACATCAGGCAAGGAGGCCATGGAGTCCTACATAAAACTTGTAAACAGTCTGAAAGGGGCATAGCAGAAAGAATTCCACCGTTAGGAAGAGAATAACATGAAAAAAGACTGGAAATATTATCTGGGCGTGTCCCTGTTCGTTTACAGCTTCCTGCCCCTCAGCATCTTGGCCATTCTGCCTTTCATGGGCATGACTTTGGCCCAGGCAGGGGCCTTTGCCGTGGTCTTCCTGGCTTCGGGCGAAATCGCCTTTATTTGCGCCGCGGCCCTGTTAGGCAAGGAATTTCCGGCGGCCCTGAAAACGAAAATCATGGCCCTGTTTAAACGGACACACAAGCCTAAACCCATAAGCCGGACCAGGCATCGTTTCGGCGTTTTTCTGATGGTTGCCAGCACCCTGCCCTATTATGCGGCGTTGATTTACCTGCTTTTTTTCTCACACAAGGAATCCGAGATTTACTTTCTGACCTGGACACTGGTCGCAGGGGAAGCGGCCTTCATGGCGGGG
>BS_KBA_SWE02_21mDRAFT_10000155_pt1 | contig 23664 bp, 16 predicted proteins | sample BalSeasSWE02_21m_FD_9196 | JGI IMG/M metagenome (IMG submission 9196)
TGAGGTACTCATTGAAGAACTTGATAGTAAAAAATAAGTTCCGTGTTTAAGTTATTAAAGCGTCATCTCAATTTATTTGGGGTGCCGCTTTTTTATTTAAACTACATATTAATTTAAATTAGATATGTTTACCTTTACAGAAAATATCGAGCCATGCGTAAAATCAACACTTCTTATCTTTCCAATGACGAATGCTGGAGCATCCAAATAAATGGATTAAACCATTGTCAAAATTGTAAATGGACGGGCATCAGTGCCTGCGAAGGAAAAAACATAGTAAAAACACATCGGAATTCAAAAGGCTATAAAATCGAAAATGATGGTATTAATATTAACGATTACGAACCCGGTTTCGCACATACTACATAGATTTTTATCTTAACATACTGTTTCTATCCATCCTCTAACAGATTCACCATAAAACATTTAAAGAATCTGTAAATAGAAAATAGAAGCTCCGCAAATCAAACCACAAAAGTTTAATTCAAAAAAATATGCTATTAATTGTTAAGCAAATTGTTTTTTATATATTTTTGCATCCAATAAATGAGTGAGCGCTCACTCACTGTAAAAAATTAAATAATGGCAAGAATAATAGATGAAACAAAATTACTCCGTATCAAAGATGCAGCCGTTGAATTGGTCGTTACAAATGGGTATGGAGGAGCTTCAATTTCGGCAATACGGAAAAAGGCTGGTGTTGCCGAAGGTTATTTATACAGGTTTTATAAGAGTAAAGAAGATTTAATTATTGACCTTTTATACTCACATATAAACACTATAATTAAAAAAATTGAAACGCTTTTAGATACATGCACTGAAGTTAAAGGCCTCATTGAACAATTATTTCAAGAATACTTCAAAATAGCGAATACTCAGCCAAAACAAATAAAATTTATGCATGTGTTGATGCATGATTATAACTTTCAGATTTCAGATGAACAACGACAACAAATAAAAAGTTTATGTTTAAGAGTACTTTTAAAAGGGAAAGAGAATAACGAAATAAACTCAACAATAACTGAAGAAGACATTTATCTGATAACAGTTGTTTACCCCATCGAATTCATAAATATGAGAATGAAAAACTATTTCGGAAATGATTCTTTGACCAATACTGACGTTTCTAAATTAACTGACTTTTGTACTAATGCACTAAAATAAGGAATAAAAACTATGAAAAAAACTGTGTTTACTGCCGGGCTTTGCATTCTGATATTTTTATCAGAAATGACAATAGGGCAAGAGGGTTTAATCAACACAAACAAACTAACGTTTGAACAAGCTCTATTGATCACAAAACAAAACAGCCTGATTATGAAACAGGCAAAAGAAAATACCCAACAAAAAAAACTAGAACGACAAGTTACAAAAGGACTTTATTTGCCACAGATTTCAATAAACGCCTCCTATACATACATGGCAGATGACATTCATCTTGATTTAACCCCAGTGAGAGATGCCATTACACCTCTTTATAGCGCTTTAGGAAATTATGGGATGTTTTCGGGCGTTCCAAATCCCGATCCAAATACATCCGCTGCAATGCCCTTTTTGCCTGATATTATATCAACAAGCATTGTTCGTGAACAATTATTAGAAGGCTTAAATACCGTTAATGCTGCCGAATGGGATCAAATTATTCAAAAAAAACAGTTCGGAGTTGTAAATGCAGGATTTACTTTACCAATCTATATGGGTGGTAAAATAAGAATTGCAAACAAAGCCGCAGAAATAAAAGTGGAAGAAGCAGAAGCAGAAAGCGTACAAAAATTTCATGAATTATCCTGTGAAATGATTGAGCGTTATTATGGTTTAGTATTGAGTTTGAACGCACAAAAAATACGTGAGGAAGTCAATATGACAATGCAGTCTCATTTAGATGATGCTGAAAAAATGATGAATGAGGGAATTATTGCCAGAGCAGAATATTTGCACGCAAAAGTATATAGTTCTTCTGCCGATAGAGAATTGAAAAAAGCAATCCGTCAAGTAGACATCGTTAATGATGCACTCTTAAACACATTAGCTATAAATGATGACATTTCAATTAGTCCTATTTCAACTCTTTTTTATATCAAAAAAATAGAAGATGTTGATTACTTCCAAAACAAGGCAATTACAAATAGTCCGTTGCTTCATAAAATTGAAAAAAAGAAAGGCTTGGCTCAACAAGCCTACAATATTGAAATGGCTGAATTTTTCCCAAGCATTGCAGCCATGGGAACTTACGACCTATATAATCAAAATCTATCTCCATATATCCCTGAATATATGCTTGGGGTCGGTTTAAAATGGAATTTATTTGGAAGCAAACGTTTACATAAAACACAAGCTGCAAAAATTCAGCAAGAACAGGTCAATACATTTTACCAAAAAGCCGAATCAGATATCAAAACAGCCATCACAAAATATCACCAAGAAATCAACATGAATCTTGAACAATTAAAAGAATTAGAATCAGCCCTTGAATTTGCAACAGAATATTATAGAGTCAGAGAAAATGCTTTTAAAGAAGGCATGGCAAGCACAACAGAAGTTTCAGATGCTAATTTATCCGTTGCAAAAGTAAAAATTGAACGTCTGGAAATAATGTACGCTTATGATATCGCCTTATCAAAACTACTTTACTATGCTGGATTGGAAGAGGAATTTAGCAACTATATGTTAGGCTCTGAAGCCGTTTATGAATCGTATTAAAAAAATTGAACTACCTATAAAAATAATCAGATGAAAAAATCAAGAAATTATATCATCGCATCAGCCATCATCATACTTATTCTGTTTATCGCCTATACAATATGGATACTAAGCAAACCCGCTCCCATGGAAATCCAGGGGGAAGTCGATGCCACACAACTGAAAATTGCTTCAAAAATGCTCGGTAGAATTGACAGCCTGGCTGTCCACAAAGGACAAGATGTTTCAAAAGGCGATTTACTTTTTATTATAAACAGTCCTGAACTTGAAGCTAAGAAATTACAAGCTTTAGCTGTTAAATCAGCTGCCGAATCCCAAAAAGAAAAAGCAGACAATGGGGCTCAATCGGAAGATATTCAGTCCGCCCACAATATCTGGAAAAAAGCACAAGCTGCTGATGAGTATGCTGATAAAACCTTTACACGAATAAAAAACTTATATGACCAAGGAGTGGTTCCAGCACAAAAGAAAGATGAAGCAGAAATGCATAAAAAAGCAGCTTCCGAAACAGCAAAAGCAGCTAAATCTGTTTACGAAAAAGCAGTAAAAGGCGCCCGTTATGAAGATAAAGATGCGGCAGGAGCGCTTGTAAGACAAGCAGATGGCGTATTAACTGAACTAAATTCCTATTTAAGCGAATTACAAATCTATGCACCCATCAATGGTGAAATAAGTAACATCCTCGCTGAAAGAGGAGAACTAATTCCAGCAGGTTATCCAATCATCACTATTGTTGATTTAGAAGATGTTTGGATCGTATTTAATTTAACAGAGGATTTATTATCAGATATTAAAAAAGGTGATATTATACCAGCTCGTTTCCCGGCTCTAGACATGAAAAAAATTAACTTAAAGATTACATATATTAATGCTTTGGGCGATTATGCCACACATACGGCTACTAAAACGGCTGGTGATTTTGATATGAGAACCTTCGAGATACATGCTGTTCCTGTTGATAAAACTGAGGGCTTGCATCCTGGTATGACTGCTCTCGTCAACTGGGATCAATTAAAAAATAAGCACTAATTAGTGAGCAAAAATCAGCTTCAGTTTTATAATGAACTTTAAAATGATTCATAGAATTTACAATTCGGCATTTGCAAAAGTACTTAAACGAGAAATCAATAGAATTTCAAAAAACTGGATTTTATTGTTTTTAAGTCTGGGAGCCCCCCTCATTGCCTACCTAACAATCATGTGGATGTTTGCCGATGGGGTTGTTAGGGAAGTCCCAATCAGCATCGTTGATTTAGATAACACCTCACTTTCAAGAAATATAATCCGCCAAATTGAGGCAACGCCAGCTGCTAAGATTGTATTCAGTTATTCTTCTTTAACAGAAGCAAAAATAGCTATGGAAAAAGGTAAAATTGATGCTATTGTGGTCATCCCTGAAACGACCGAAAAAATGATCCTTTTAGGCAGATCTTCCTCTATAGCCTTATATATTAACAATACTAACGTTGTCAAAGGAGGGGTCCTCAAAGCAGGCTTATATAAAACCCTATCCACCATTTCGGCAGGGATAAAAGTTCAAACCAATATTAAAAAAGGCTATTCACAAAAACAAGCTATTGCAAGAGCAGTCCCCCTAAAGCTAAATACTCATTTACTTTTTAATCCATATACAAACTATTCCTATTTCTTAACATTGGGATTATTGCCACTAATGTCCATTGTATTTATTTTTTTGGGTTCTATATATGCCTTAGGGCAAGAGCTAAAAGAAGGTACAGCGGGAGATCTTTTAAAAACAGCAGAAAATAGCGTCACTGTTGCTATTACCGGGAAATTTTTCCCATACACCATCTTGTATTTTGTGAACATTATGGTCATGAACCTCATTTTATTTTCCGTTTTAGGAACCCCATTAAGAGGAAGCTTATTCGCTATTTTATTGTCGGAATTTATCTTAGTCATTGCCTATCAGCTATTAGCCGTATTGTTTTTAAATTTTACTGCAAATATGCGGTTTTCGCTTTCGTTAGGAAGTGCCTATACCATGATGGCTTTAACATTTTCAGGTTTAACATTTCCAAGTATGGGTATGCCTCTTTTTGCAAAAATATTTTCCTGGATATTCCCCTACACCTTTTGGTTAAAAATATTGTTGAGCCAAAGTTTAAGAGATGAGCCGCTCATCGAAATTTTACCTCAACTACTCGTTTTGCTTCTATTCATTCTTTTAGGAATTCTATCATTTAAAGGAATGAAAACAAAGTTAAGAAATCATAAATATTGGGGAAGAGACTAAAAAAAGCAGCTATGAATATTATAATAAGTGGTTTAAAAAATGCCATCACCTCCTATAAAATTGAACTAAATAAAATCGTATCCGATAAAGGAGTATTATTAATTTTAGTTTTTGCCGTTATAGCTTATCCTATCATCTATTCTATAGCCTATAAAAATAATGTCTTGACAGAAATCCCTATTGCTGTTGTGGATCTAGATCATACACAAAGTAGCAGGACGTTTTCAAGAATGATCGACGAAACAGAAAAAATTTCTGTTGATAGTAAATGCTTAAATTTAAAAGAGGCAGAAACTGTTTTCTGGGAGGGAAGTGTCAAAGGAATTCTACTCATTCCATCTGATTTTGAAAGGAATTTAATGAGAGGAGAACTAGCAACCGCAGATCTATATACAGATGCTGGTTACTTTCTTCTATACAAAGAAACCATGAATGCTGCATTAAAAGTATCCGGGACTTTTTCGGCAGGTGTAGAAATTAAACACAGTTTAGCTGCCGGAAGTTCATTCAATCAGGCAATCGAGCAACAACAGCCACTGAAAATTGAAATGTTTAATTTGTATAATCCATCAGGAGCCTATGGTTCCTTTGTAATGCCTGGAATTATACTTCTCATCATACAACAAACACTCTTAATTGGAATAGGAATGATTGGAGGAGCTGGTCGGGAAAAAAACAAGAAAAAAGCTCATACTGAATTATTATTAAATAAGAATGTATTTTCTGTCATCTTTGGTAAAGGATTGGCTTATTTTAGCATTGGTATTTTCAATAGTATTTTTTGTTTAATATGGGTATATGATTGGTTCGACTTTCCAAATAAAGGAAGTTTAATTAATGTAATCATGCTTATAGTACCCTTTTTATTTTCAGTCATCTTTTTAGGATTAACCCTATCTTTTTGGTTCAAAAAAAGGGAAAATTCTATTCTATTCCTGGTATTTATCTCACCCATTATCCTATTTTTAAGTGGATTATCCTGGCCAGTATCATCTTTACCTAGTATTTTATATAATGTCGCTCACGTCTTTCCATCTACCCTTATGATTCCTGCTTTCTTAAGAATACGAACCATGGGCGTGGACATTTCAAATGTGCAGTACGAGCTTATTTTTTTGATTTCAGAAATGATTGCTTATTATTTATTAGCTTGTTTTAGCTTAAAATATTTTGTTAAAAGACAGACCATAAAAGAAAACAAAAGCATTAATTAATTATTGATTATAATAAGGTCCCAAGAATTTTATATAAATCGGGCATTTTCTCAGACAAATAAAGCTTTCAGTACATTACAGCCTGATAAATATTTTATACCTTGCGGCACTTAAATCTAAACACTTAAAAAACCATTCATTTATGAGAAGTTATTCTATCTTAGGCCTCTTAATATTTATATTTATGACCTCAAATACATCAGCAGAAAACACGGAACAAAATCCATTCTTTATTGAGTGGAACACTCCTCACCAAACAATTCCTTTTGAATTGATTAAAGTGNAACATTATATGCCAGCNATTGAACTGGGATTAAAAGAAGCTTATGCAGAAATTGACGCTATCATCAACAATCCAGAAAAGCCAACATTTGAAAACACCATATTAGCAATGGAATTATCTGGAAAACAACTTAATAAAGTTACGCGGGTTATGTTCAACTTAAGTGGCACTATGACAAGCCCCGAATTAATGGCATGCCTAAGGGAGGCTTCTCCTAAATTATCAGAATTCTCAAGCTATGTGTCGTTAAACCCCAAACTTTTCGAAAAAGTCAAAACACTTTATAATAAAAGAGATGAGCTTAAGTTAGATCCCGAGAGTCTAAAGTTGTTAGAAGATTCATATTTAGGATTTCAGCGGAGCGGAGCAAACCTGGAAGGTGATGATAAAATTCGTTATGCCGAAATCAATGCTGAATTATCACAATTATCATTAAGCTTTGGCGACAATGTATTAAACGAAACCAATGCCTACACCCTTCATATTACAAAAGAAGAAGATTTAGCTGGTTTACCTCAATATGTTATCGAAGCTGCTGCTAGTTTAGCAAAATCAAAAGAAAAAGAAGGTTGGATGTTTAGCTTACAATTCCCAAGCTATTATCCATTGCTAAAATATGCTGATAATCGGGAAATCAGAAAAGAAATCTATTTTGCAAGTGCAACCAGAGCCAATAAAGATAATGAGTATAATAATCAAGAGATTGTTAAAAAAATCACTTCATTGCGCTTAGAATTAGCAAATCTTCTTGGCTTTAATAGCTATGCAGATTTTGTACTTGACAGACGTATGGCTAAGTCAGCCGAAACGGTGAATACTTTTATCAATGAATTACATTTGGCTTCCAAACCAAAAGCAATTGAAGATTATGAAGAAGTTAAAGCTTTTGCTAAAAAACTAGGTTTCGAAGGTGAATTAAAAAACTGGGATTGGTCTTATTATACCGAAAAATTAAAAGAAGAGAAATTTGGGTTTAAAGAAGATGACATTAAGCCNTACTTCCAATTGGAAAAAGTAACTGAAGGTGTGTTTAGCCTCTTCAACAAACTTTACGGCATTACATTTAAAGCCAATCCTGAAATNCAGGTTTATCATGAAGATGTTAAAGTATTTGAAGTATATGGTGCAGATAATTCATTCCTNGGAGTTTTATATCAAGATTTNCATCCACGGGCTAGTAAAAGAGCTGGNGCCTGGAGTAATGATTTCCGNCCACAAAGCAANGTNAATGGGNAATTCATAACTCCACAAGTGTATATCGTAGGTAATTTTACAAAACCAACCGAAACAACACCCGCACTTATCACTCATAACGAAGTACAAACTTACTTACATGAAATGGGGCATGCTCTTCATGGCTTATTTTCAAATGTAACCTACGAAAGCATGGCAGGAACCAATGTATATTGGGATTTTGTTGAGCTTCCATCTATGGTTCATGAAAACTGGGCTTATGAAAAAGAGTGGCTCGATACCTTTGTCGTTCATTATAAAACAGGTGAAAAAATTCCAAATGAATTACTGGGAAAATTGATTGAAGCTAAAAACTTTCAATCGGCCACAGGGAGTGAAAGACAACTTAGTTTAGGAATGTGCGATATGGCATGGCATAGTATCACAAAACCTGTTACTGAAAGTGTAAAAGATTTTGAATCAGAAGCAATGAGCTCAACTTCATTATTTCCAAGAATTGAAGAAACTTCAACAAGCACTGCTTTTAGCCATATATTTAGTGGTGGTTATGCAGCCGGTTATTATAGTTATAAATGGGGCGAAGTATTAGATGCTGACGCATTCGCCTATTTTAAAGAAAAAGGTATTTTCAGCAAAGAAGTGGCTGGAAAATTCCGTAAAGAAGTTTTATCTAAAGGGGGTACAAAACACCCTATGGAATTATATGTAAATTTCCGCGGACAAGAACCAAAAATTGATGGTTTATTAGAGCGCTCAGGATTGAAATAAGTTCAATATTTTGAAAATTTTAAAAGCCCCATTCCGAATATTCGGAATGGGGCTTTTGCATTTATAAACCTAATTAAAATTCGAATTTATCCTTTAATCACACTCGTGCGCGATTGTATCACGTTCCCCGCTAGGCAAGATATAATATAAAGCTAAGCGGCAAATATTTTGCCGCTTAGAAGTCCACGTCCGAGAGTAGAATAAAACCAACAAACCCAGCCAAACGGCTGGGTTTTGTTTTATATGGTATAAGCTTGTTTGGTTATATAACCCCTAATCAGTGCGTCAATAACTTTAAGGATAGAGGATCACAATCTGTGATACTTAACAATGAAATTATTAATTTTATGAACCGTAAACATAAATAAAATGACAACAGAAAAAAGCAACGCCATCATGTTACCCGATGAAGTAGTAATGACGAAGATCTTTATCATTAGAGAACAGAAAGTAATGATAGATCGTGATTTAGCAGAACTTTACGGTGTACTAACAGGAAACTTAAATAAAGCTGTTAAAAGAAATATTAAGCGTTTTCCTGAAGACTTTATGTTCCAACTAACAAAGGAGGAGTTTGATAACTTGAAATTCCAATTTGGAACATCAAGTTGGGGAGGCACAAGAAAACCTCCTTATGCCTTTACTGAACAGGGTGTTGCAATGTTATCAGGAATATTAAGTAGCAACAGAGCAATTAATGTAAATATCCAAATAATGCGAATATTTACAAAAATAAGAAAAGTGCTAGTTGACAATTTAAATGTAAAACTGGAAATAGAGGAAATAAAAAAGAAGCTCAAGAACCAAGACAAAAACATCGAGCTTGTGTTTACGTACCTTGATGAATTACTTGAAAAGCAAGAAAATCCAATACCAAGAAAACAGATCGGTTACAAACTTCCAAAGAAAAAATAAATCCCTTGGTGAGTAGAATATTAAAGCAAATTTCGACAAAAATATAATCAGTTTTTTGGTATATTTACCTAAGCAAGTTTTTTGAAATAGACTGTTATGATTACAGGGCACGATTCTATGACCCGCAGATTGGGAGGACATTCTCCATGGATCCCGCTCGTACGCGATTGTATCGCGTTCCATGTTATTATTGCATAAAAACACACGATGCAACCGACCGTAGGGAGCTCAGCGAAGCTAATCGTTCGGCAGCGAGGAGTTTATCCTTTAATAATTTTAAGTTTCAATTCATCCAATTGTTCTTGGGCAATAGCTGAAGGTGAATCAATCATAACATCTCTTCCCGAATTATTTTTAGGGAAAGCGATAAAATCACGGATGGAATCAGAACCCCCGAATAGAGCCACAATACGATCGAAACCAAGCGCAATCCCGCCGTGAGGAGGAGCACCAAATTCAAAGGCATTCATCAAGAAGCCAAACTGAGCTTGAGCATCTTCATCCGAAAAACCTAAGAGAGTGAACATTCTTTTTTGCAATGTCTTGTCAAAAATACGAATGGATCCACCCCCAATTTCAGAACCATTAATAACCATATCGTAAGCATTGGCACGAACGTTTCCAGGATCGCTTTCAAGCAAATGAAGGTCTTCGGGTTTTGGTGAAGTAAACGGATGGTGCATAGCATGATAACGCTCACTATCTTCATCCCATTCCAATAAAGGAAAATCAACCACCCAAAGAGGCTTAAACACTTTAGGATCTCTTAATCCAAGCTGATTACCCATTTCTAAACGTAATTCGGAAAGCTGTTTGCGAACTTTTTCGGCTTCGCCGGATAAAACCAGAACTAAATCACCGGCTTTAGCATTCAACTTTTCAGCCCAGACTTTTAATGCCTCTTCATCAAAGAATTTATCCACCGATGATTTAAATGTACCATCTGCATTGCATTTCAAATAAACCATTCCGAGAGCACCCACTTGTGGGCGTTTTACAAAATCAGTCAGTTGATCCAACTGCTTACGGGTATATTCGCCACATCCTTCTGCACAAAAACCCACCACTAATTCGGCATCATCAAAAACCTTGAATCCTTTGTTTCGAGCTACATCATTCATCTCAACGAATTCCATCCCAAAACGAATATCCGGTTTATCAGAACCATATAAACGCATGGCATCAGCATAAGTCATGCGAGGGAACTCATCAATTTCAATATTTTTTACCGTTTTAAATAAATACTTAGCCAATCCTTCAAAGGTGTCCAAAATATCATTTTGATCCACAAAGGCCATTTCGCAATCAATCTGCGTAAACTCGGGTTGACGGTCGGCACGTAAATCTTCATCGCGGAAGCATTTTACAATTTGATAATAACGATCATAACCAGCCACCATCAATAATTGCTTAAAGGTTTGTGGCGACTGAGGTAGTGCATAAAATTGATTTTCATTCATGCGTGAAGGCACTACAAAATCGCGCGCTCCTTCAGGTGTAGATTTAATGAGGTATGGTGTTTCAATTTCGAAAAACTCTTGTTTATCTAAATATTTACGTGTTTCGATAGACATGCGGTGACGCAATTCTAAATTTTTCCGTAAAGGATTACGACGTAAATCAAGATAACGGTATTTCATCCTTAACTCTTCTCCCCCATCAGATTCGTCTTCGATGGTAAATGGAGGTGTTTTGGATTTATTTAAAATCACAAATTCAGAAACAGTAATCTCAATTTCTCCTGTTGGGATTTTTTTATTTTTATTGCTTCTTTCGCATACTTCGCCTTTGGCTTGAATCACAAACTCGCGACCCAATTTACGGGCCTGCTCACAAAGTGCAGCATCGGTATCCATATTAAAAACCAATTGGGTGATACCATAGCGATCACGCAAATCGACGAAAGTCATTCCACCCAAATCGCGTGATTTTTGTACCCATCCGCTCAAGCTAACGCTTTGTCCAACATTTTCAATATTCAGTGCTCCACAAGTATGTGTCCGTAACATAATTAATAATTTTTAGGCTGCGAAATTACAAAAATATTATACTCCCTCCATCAAATAAAGGCCCCTTATAAAGCTCAATGACTTCAAAGTTTTGGGTTTTCAAAAATTCTTTGATTTCTTGACTGTTTTTTAGATGATCTAAACTACCCATAAAAAAAATCTGTTTCCCTTTTATTCCGGCGCAGCCACCAATAAAACCATGTTTATATCCGCTTAATTGGATGCCTTCAGGATCGACATAAAGCACTTCCAAATCATAACGTTTTAAAGTACGCTCAATGCCTTTATCAGAAGTTATATAATGCTTGTTGCCCAAAGGGATCAAATTGCATCTGGTATAACCCTGATCCACCTGAATCAAATCCATATCATCCGCCAATTGGGTAAGGGCCGAATCGGTGTTCCGAAAATTATGAATCAGATAATCAGCATCAGCTACCACATTGTATTTTGAACTTGCTGGATATTTTTCACCAACGGGCTCTTCGCCCAAAACAAAAGATATTTTTTCATCCTTTAGTTTCTGAAAATAGGACTCAGGTAAATTAGGGACAACAATCAATTGGGTTCCTATTTGACTAAAAAAAACATCCGGATGCCCAGAGATAGCTTCATAAACAATACCTGAAGTTTCTAACTCCAAAACTATATCAATTTTGCCAGATGTTCCTTCGCTTCAAGTGGGGATTTCTTATCAATAATAATCATTATTATTTATATTTGTAATAAATAGATATTATAAAAATATCATTTTTATTACAATAAAGATCCCATAAATTTCATATCATGAAAAAACATTTATTTACAGCCATCCTATTATTCTTAACAATTCATTTATGGAGTCAAGAATATTCTATCGAAAAATTATGGAGTACCGATGCCATTTTTAAAACCCCTGAAAGTGTCATTTATGATCAGGCAAACAATCAAATCATCGTTTCAAATATCAATGGTTCGCCTGCTGATAAAGATAATAATGGATTTATTTCTTTATTAAATATAGATGGAAGTTTAAAAAAACTGATGTGGGTAGAGGGTATGAATGCACCCAAAGGAATGGCCATTTCCCAAAATAAACTCTATGTATCAGATATCGATCAATTGATAGAAATCGATATTGCCACTGCAAAAATCATCCATCGCTATCCAAATTCTAGCGCTCAATTTATGAATGATGTTTGCGTAAATAAAATGGGAGAAGTATTTGCTTCNGATAACCAAGCAAATATTATTTTCAAATTGGAAAATGACCAACTTGTGATTTGGTTAAAAGATGGCCCCTTACAAAGACCAAATGGGATTTTCTCCAATGAAAATACATTATTAATTGGTATGACCGGATCACTATTAAAAGTAGATTTTCAAACAAAAGAAGCCACAAAATATATTGAGAATACAGGTTCCATTGATGGCTTGGAAAAAGTAGATGAAAACACTTTTATAATTTCAAATTGGTCGGGAGCTATTCATTTAGTAAGTCCCGATTATGAAAAGAAAAAACTTTTAGATACATCTTCTCAAAAAATTTATGCCGCTGATATTGGATTCATCAAGGATGAAAAAATTATATTGGTTCCTACTTTTTACGACAATCGAATTTTTGCCTATAAACTTATCAAAAAATAATTATTCAGGGAATAACTGGAAATTACGGTTTATTAAGGCTGAGTCTGCTATAAATTTCACCTTTCTAAATTTCTCATTTAGAAACTTCTTATTTGTTCCATTGTATCCAATGGCATAATTCAATTCTTTGGGGTTCACAGAAATGACGATTGAATCAGAATCATGATTGATATTCAATAATTTCTTTCTCCAAATTTCGGTATAAACCAACTCACGGAAAGAAGGATGAAAAGGCCCGGCTACCAATTCGCTTCCATCCAATAATCCCTCGGAAGGATGTAAACCCACTCTCAAAATTTTTACTTTCGCTTGCTCAAATAATTCAAGAATATCCGCCGTCCAATCAACAGCCTCATCTAAACTAAGGACTTGGTATTCTCCAGCATGGTAAAGTTCTGCCAATTTCGTATCACGAATAACAAGTGTAGGATAAATTCGTGTGTTTTCGGCACCAAGCTCAATTATTTTTTGGGCTGTATAGATAGTTTTTTCTTTGGTATCACCTGGCAAACCAATCATCATTTGTAAGCCCAAATTAAAACCAAACTTTTTAATCATCTCCGAGGCTCGAGCAGTATCTTCAAAAACATGTCCCCTCTGAGCCAATAATAAGATATCATCATGCACCGATTGCGATCCCAACTCTATTGTTTCCACTCCATAGCTTTTCAATAAATTAAGCACCTCTTCATTGATATAATCAGGTCTGGTTGAGCATCGAATAGCATGTATTTTCCCTTTCTGAAGGTATCCTTGAACCTGTTCTAAAAAATGTTGTTGTTCGTTTATTGAAATTCCGGTAAAATTCCCACCAAAAAAACCCAATTCCACATGACTATTTTCGGGAATAGTTTTTAAGTGATTCTCAATAATATTATGGATATCTTTATCGTTAGGTATACACAAAGTACCACTGATTTTCTGCTGGTTACAATACAAGCACTGAAAGGGACAGGCCAGTTCAGGAATAAATATCGGTATGGTAAAATTTTTATGATACATTATGAATTATAAATGTATAAAATAAATACTTTTGTTACTGCTAATTATAAATGTTTAGTTGTGAATTTAAAATTATAAATCAACACTTATGAAGAATAACTTATTTAAGGCTGGGGTGATTATGCTCTCTTTTATCATATTTTCTGTTTCATTTACTGGGTGTAAAAGCAAACAGAATGTGGCCCAAGATGGCAGTGCAGCAGGCACTCAAAATCAAAGGATTGAGCAAGCCAAAAGAGACTTACTTTCTATCATTAACGATCAGGAATCTATGAGTCTCGAAGAAAAAGAATATCGACTCAATTCTATCAAACAACAAAATTTCCAAGATCAGGAAGTAAAGGATTTAATTATACGAACTGATGAGGTACTTGACGTTTTACGTGCCAAAAAAGATATTGAAACACTCAAAGAAAATGAACAACAACAACAATTTGTTTTCCGTAAAAGTATTTTAGATGGATTCAAAGCTGTAGCTTATGCCAATAGTTTTACGCAAGCCAATGTGCAAATTACAAAAACACTTAAGCTTTATGCGGCTAGTGATGTACCGGTTCTAATTATCATCAGCCAAGAAAATGGAGTGAAAGATTATGACCGTCCAACGACCATCAAAAAATATTTAGAATATTTGAAAGATATAAAGAAATTTGATAAAGATATTGAATCTTTTGTGGTGGATAAAAATGGAAAAATAACTGAAATTGAACTTATTAAAAATTAAGAAATATGTCTAAAATCAAGATATTATTAGTTGCTGTGTTTTGCTTATCATTAGCTTCTTCAGCTTTTTCGCAAGCACCAATCAGTCCTGAAAGAAAACTCGCCATCGACAGTTTGGCTATGGAAAAAATCAGAGACTTAAGTAAATATGTTTCGATTGTAGGAAGTAAGGAAACTCCATTTTCTGAAGCCAATCGAGTAATTGTTCGCACTCTTGAGTTATTTGCCGATGATAGTCAAATNGGNGTTTCATCTTTATTCAGAAAAGAAATTACGTATTATGGGGTGCGTAAATATTTGGAGCATTTAATGGCTTTAAATTACGATCGCGTGACCATTAGTTGGTATAATATTCAATACATTAGTGATTTAGAGTTACAACCCGATGGAAGATATGTGGGTGTAATTACAATCTATCAGCGTTTCGAAGGACAGTCGGATGATGGATTAACTTATAAGGATACTACAAAGAAGGATATTACCGTTTATGTAGAGCGGAAACACACACAAATCGGTGGTAAACTCATAGGTTTCTGGGATGTGTTATTGGGAGATGTTAGAGTAACTGAAACTTCAAAATGAAAATAAATAATGCTTGGCTTGTATTAGTATTATGTTTGATACAATCATCCGTTTATTCGCAATATTTCGACAAAATTGCTGAGGATGAAAGTATGCTCTATGCACATACCAAACAAGTCAATCAGTTTTTTAGAAGATTTAACGGGGAAGAGGATCGCTACGGCGAACGCCTCCCTCTGAATGATAAGTTATACCAAGACCCTGCTTATCGTAGGACTTTCATAGATTTATTATTCGATCAGGAAAATACAACTATTGACCCACTAATTAAAAATGAATTCATTTATAAATGCACTCAAGCTGATCAACAGAAATTTTTAAATTTTCACGGTGGGGAATGGTTTGCGGAAGTAAAAACGACATTCAGGTATAAAGGTCAAGAAAAAGATCTCATACTGTTTTTAAAAATTCAGGAAGAAGAAGTTGGGTCGAAATGGGTTATCACAAATGTAGTATTTGAGCCTTTTCTGGATTTATTTATAGATGTAAACAAACTATCTGAAGAAGAGCGACAATTTATACATCCACTGAGTCATGAGCTTGATTTTATGAATCTGATAAAAGTCTTTACCTCAAAGGCAGTGATCGAACAATATGCCGAAAAGGATTTTATCCCAGATTTCTTAACTTTGTTTATTTACGAATACCGCAAACAAAATTTACAGTTTGTCACCATTCAAGATGTTAAATTTCATTTTTTCCAATTGGATGATTGGTATTTTGAACTTTCGAAATTTAATCGAAACAGTAATAACTCAGGCTGGTTAATTTCAAATCTGATGAAGATTAATAAAGAAGATCAAAAAGTGTTAAGGTCACTTATTTTTAGGGAGTAGCCATTAAACTTATTGTGTATGAAGAAAGTTGTAATTTTCCTTTGTATTTGCCTCTTTTCGTTAAACCTTTTAGCGGAAAAGAAAGGAGAATTACAGTTCTCGAAGAAGGATATTGATACCTATAAAAATCAAGCCACACAACTGCTTAGCTTTCTAGAATATTCAATGAATGCCGTTGGTAGTTCTGCCTCAACACAAAAAGAAAAAGAGATCATCATCAACGAAAGTTTCCTGAAAATTTTTAAAAACGTAGATGTTCAGGTGGAAGATGATTTAGATGAATCACGCACCGTTCCAACCAATAAAGGCATCCAGGCTTATTTAAAAGACATCGATTTTTTCTTCAAAGACGTTCAATTTAAATTCACCATTCAAGATGTTAGCCATCATATAGGCGAAAGCAATTATTTGTTTTTTAAATTTAAGATAAACCGGAATTTACGCGCTCAATTTTTTAATGGCGACACCATCAACACGAATAAAATCCGTTTCATTGAAATCAATGTTGATGATGAAAAGCAAGACTTGAAAATTGCAAGTATCTATACCACTAAACTCAACGAAAACGAAGAGCTTCAAAATTGGTGGAATACGATGCCCAAAGCTTGGAAGCAGTTTTTTGGAACAGAACGATCCTTGAATGATTCCATTCAATTATCGGATATTATTAACTTTTCTGACTCCTTTTTTGTTGTTTCAAATGATACAAATCTGCTCGTTGAAATCGACACTTTCTTAGCCTTCAGTCAGGATACAATTTATATTAATGAATTAGATACTGTTCGATCTACTTTTAATGATACAATTCTTTTTAATCCAGAGCAGATGTATCAGATTTTGGCAGAATTGGTTTCTCTAGAAGAAATCAAAATTCCTGATAGTTTAAAAATCAGAGATCTCAGTCCATTATCAAAACTGACCAAGCTCCGAAGTCTTTCCATTGCTAAAAGCCCAGTAGAGAGCTTAATTCCTATTCGGAATTTAACCAATTTAGAAGTATTAGAATGCCAAGGCACACAAGTAAAAACCTTGACAGCTTTGCGCTATTCAACAAATTTAAGATCATTGGACATTAGTAATACAACGATTTGGGATCTTGCTCCTGTAGCAAATTTTTCATTGCTTGAACGNCTGTATTTCAATCATACGCCTATCGATGATCTTCTTCCTTTATCTAAATTAGAAAACTTACAGGATTTGCGTTTTGCAAATTCAAATATTATCAACATTGATTCTTTAAAGAGTTTACACAACTTAGTAATACTGAATTTTTCTTCAACCAATGTACGTTCAATTGAAGCATTGTCAGGCCTAAAAAAACTCAGAATGTTGATTATCGATAGTACTCAGATTAAAGATTTATCACCACTCGAAAACAACACTCAGCTTCTAAAAGTTTATTGCGATTTTTCACAAATTAAATTAAAAGAAGCAAANCGTTTTATGCTGACCAATCCGAATTGCATGGTTATCTTCGAGTCGGAAGAACTAAGTGGCTGGTGGAACGAACTGGATGAAGCTTGGAAACAAGCCTTCAGAAATGATAATGCATTGGATATTATTCCGACTACAGAACAATTGCATAATTTACCCAAAACCAAGAGTCTAAATATCAGTAATCAGTCGGGGATAACTACATTGGAACCTTTACGAAAGTTAATTGGTCTTGAACATTTGAATTGCAATAATACAGGCGTTTCTGAATTGAATCCGCTAAGCGACCTTATTGATTTGAAATATTTGGATGCTCGCCAAACAAATGTTAAAAATCTATTCCCTATCAAAAACCTCAACAAACTTGAATTCCTATACTTATCGAACACGAATGTAAGTGAGCTAATGTTTTTAGGAGAATTGAATGACCTACACGAATTGCACATTGAAAACACAAACATTTCTTCCTTGGATGCAGTTTCGAAACTTTCTCAACTTAAAATTATTTATGCTGATGATAGTAAAATTGAATTGGATGAGGTTCAAAATTTTAAAGAAAAGATGAAAGAATGTTTAGTCCTATTCAGAACCAGGGAATTAAGAGCCTGGTGGCGAAATTTGAGTAAAGAGTGGGAAAAAGTTTTCCGTGAAACCACACAAATTTATTCAGACCCATTAAGCCCTGAGGATCTTCATCGAATAAGTTCCATAGAAAAAATTGACATCTCAAATAATTTAGAAATTAAAAATCTAAATCCATTAACTACTTTAAGTTGGTTAAAAGAACTTCGTTTTTCAGGTACAAGAATAACCCAGCTCTATGCTTTGAGAAAAATTAAAAGCTTAGAATTGATTGAATGTGCTAATAATCCTATTAGCGATTTATCAGACATTATGCTACTTCCAAACCTTAAACGCTTGGATATTTCAAACATCCCTATCAAAGATTTTGAGCAAATACAGAATTTGAAAAATCTTGAAATACTGATTTGTCCGGGAACACAAGTCAAAAACTTGAAGTATCTTGAAACCATGAGTAAGCTTAAACATCTTGAAATTTATAATACAAAGGTTAAAAATATCAGTCCCATTGAAGCGTTGAATTTAGTGCTGCTTAAATGTTATAATACCAATATTAACTCCAAGAAAATCGAAGCCTTTAAATTGCAACACAAAGAATGCGAAGTTGTTTTTTATTAACATGAATTTTGATTTAGCCCAAATACAGTTTCGAGATTTTAGCATGGATGATTATGATGCCGTAGTCAGTTTATGGACCTTATCAGGATTACCTATTAAGGATAAAGGTCGAGATCGTTATGAGAAAATTCAGGAAGAACTGAAACGTGGCATTGCTCATTTTATACTAGCCGAATTTGAATCAAAATTAGTGGGTGTGGTTCTGATCACTCACGATGGACGCAAAGGTTGGATTAACCGCCTGTCCGTTCATCCTGATTTTCGCCGTAAAGGTCTTGCCCGCTTTATTATAGAAAAAGCCGAAGAATACTTGCACGGTATTGGTATCGAAATCATTGCTTGCCTTATTGAAAATTACAACAAAGAATCCTTTGAAACATTTCAAAAGCTGGGATATATCGAATTTAAAAACATGCACTACCTCACCAAGAAAAAACATCCGGGGGCTTGATTTCAATGAAGTTGCATGTCATTTCGAACGAAGTGAGAAATCTCAATCTAAATAAATCTAAGTTTTGAATAGATGTCTCAGTCGTTTCACTTCTTCGACATGACATAAAGGGTATGATTCCTTTAGATTAAACCCGCCTTCGATAAACTCAGTCTCAATGAGAGTCATTGGCAGTCGAAATTGACAAGAATTATTCTATAACAACAACTTTAATTCCTTCGGAATGACTCATAAATTCGGGAGCATACATACACTGAATAGTAGTAATTCCGTTCGAGAAATTGCCCCTTTGAGTTACAAACATTTCATATTCGAATACATAAGTTCCTTTAGATAAGCGATCGAAATAAAAATGAGTGGCAGCATCTTTGGTACTCTCATAATAAGCCAAACCGTTTTGGAATTGATATCGTGAGAATACATTTCGGGGCTCAAAAGCAGAAGCTCGCATATCTTTTAAATGTACGAATTCCATATCGCGATCCACGCGAATAACAATCCTTGATACAACTTTGTCTCCAATCTTAAGATTTCTATTTTCAGACAAGGGTCTCAGTATAGTTTTTGCTTTATTCGTCTCTTTAACAAATAATTGTTTTTCAATTTTTAAGGGTGTTTCGTAGGTTGTAATTTTATCTAAATCCTCAAAGTATTGCCAATGTATAGCTCCCCAAGTCATTTGCTTATTCATATTTTTAAGCTGGATTCTTCCCATCTCTGCTTTTACCTTATCTCCACTCCAACGCTTTTCATAATAGCCTGTTCCTGCCTCCTGATTCTCAACTTTAATTTGTTTGTCTCCCAATTTTACTTGCACTGCTTCTGAGGCATCTAATACATTTACTCCTTGCGAAAATAAAGCATTCACAGCTTCCACACTTGCTTTGGAAGTAGCCCATAGTTGAGTTTGCTTTTGCTTAATCAGCCATTTTTTCATTTCTCTCACAGATCTTTTATCCCCATGAATTTCGGTAAACGCTTCAATCAACAAAGCCTGAGTTTCAATCGGTGCCTGATACCAATAATAGCCTCTCTCCTGCTTCCAATACATGCCCATCTCCTCATCGCTCGAGGATCTTTCTTTCAACGACCTCATGACCAAATCGGCCGTTTCTATATCTCCTTTGCGTGATAAAGTAAGAGCAATCATCCCCTGCAAATAATTGTTTCTTTTCATCCAATATTTTTGAGCCTGATCTAAATAATAAGCAAATATCGTTTGCATTTCCTCATTTAATTCAAAAACCTCTTCAGCATAACTCAAGGCAAATAAATAGTGAATCTGGTTATTAGTCAGATGATCTTCATCTAAAATAATTTTCTCTCTTTTTTTGAGATTTTGAAAATCTTCTCTTAATTCTTGATTTGAAAAATAAATGGCTTTTTTTATGGGCTCTTTAAGCTCCTCCCATTGCGCTAAACTAAGCACTCCTCGTTTTTGCATACGAAGAAATCCAGTCAAAATATGTTGCGTAATATAACGACTACCACGTCCTCCTTTATACCACGTCCATGAGCCATCGTAAAGCTGGAATTCTAGCAGTTTTGTTAAACTTGAATGTAGTTCCTGATTCATCGTATTCAGATCAAAGAAAACAGCCAAACGTCGTTTGCGTTCACTATCATTTTTGGCTTCCATTAACCAAGGAGTTTCAGCCAATAAAACAGATTTTATTTCTTGATTTTTCTCCAAATTCGATAAAAACGCATCTGGACTTAAAGTTTTCCATTGTTTAAAAACCTGCTTAATACGGGGGTTTGCATTTAAGATGTGAGCGGCCATCGCATTTGCATAAAATCGATTAAAAAGGGCAATAGCATTTTCTTGATTAGATTCAACGATATTGGGTAGTGCCTGAATAGCATACCAATTGGGATTAGAAGTCATTTCTAACTTCAAGCTATGATGTTTTATGCTTTGCAAACTATCTGATTGAAGTAGTTTTTCAAAACGCAAGGATTTCGTTTCGTTTGCATTAATATGAATGGGCAAACTTTCGCTAACTAAGATCCGATTTGATAAAACGGGTATCATCCGTTCTTCACCATCGCTATGATTTTTGTTTGACGCTTTTAAACGATAAATTAAAGCATTAATATTGTCAGGTATTAAAATTTTCCATTCGATGCTTTTATTTGATTTTTTTGAGATCTCAAATTTTTGAATACTAGTTCCATCCAATATCATTGATTCCATTTTTTGCATATTTTCTGCATCGAAAAATTGTAGTTCAACCTGACCTTTGCTGATTTTTTCTGAAAGATTAGAAATTTTTGTATTAAAAAATAGCGTGTCTCCTTGACGGAAAAAGCGAGGAATATTTGGACTGACCATCAATTCTTTTTGAGTCACTACTTCCTGATTTAGGAAGGCTGTACGTAAATCTTTGGTATGGGCTAAAGCCATGAATTTCCAACGAGTTAAAGCTTCAGGGCTCTTAAATTTTAGTATGATATTTCCTTTCTCATCAGTTTGTAGATCGGGATAAAAGAAAGCTGTTTCGTTAAAGTTTTTGCGAATATTAATATCCGCAGATTCTGTCTTTACAAATTCTTCGGCTTTAGCAACAGAGAAAAAAACATCTTCATCTAATTCTTCTTCGGCCATATTCAATGCTGCCATTTCAGTGGGGGGTGGTGGTGGAGTATAGGCCATACCTCTTATCATCATCTTTTGAGAATTCACTTTATCAAAAATATTTAGAGAATTATTCCAGAAGAAATCTTCAAAATTCAGATTAATCTTATTAAAATACCGACCATAATATGTCCGATTCAAACTTATTCCACTCTCAAGTATAAAGCCATAATGTGTTGACCAGTTAATATCATTATAAGTAATGGGCTTGAAACCAAAACTCCATTGATTAGATCTGAATGTTTCCAAGGAAGCATCTGTCATCGTACATAAAAGTTCGGCAGATACTGATTGATTATTTTTTCCACTAATTTTAATTTTCCATTCTTCACTTCCACCAGGACTTAAAATGGGACGAAATGTTTCTAGGCTAATTTTTAATTCGCGTTTAGGGTCTTGAACCGAGATCGTTTTTTCATGAGCATAAATCTCATTATCTTTTATAAAAACCAAATTGATAATTAAGTCTCCAATATGACTTCGTGTTATCGGAATGCCAATTCTTTTCTGTTCGCTATCAAGTTTAATACGTTTATTCACCAATACCTTATTGTTTTGTTGTAATTCGTATAAAACAGACACATTTTTTGCTGAAGATCCAATCACAAAATGACAGGTATCTCCTGGAATGGCTTTATCAGAACATAGATTAAACCAATCAAAATCTGGTAATGGAAGCTGCTTGTTATCAGCAGAGTAGAGGGTAAAATAATGCTCCGATTGAACCTCTTCATCATATTGATCACGAGCTTTCATAAGCATTTTGTATGCTCCACTTTCCCAACTAGACAAATTGTTTATTTCAAAACCCTCAACTTCCCCCGTATTTATTTCTTTTTGAAAAACCTGATTTTTGGCATCCCAGTTCTTGTTGTCATTTTCATTATCATATGGCGCATTGGGGAAATAAGAATAGAAAGTTTCTTTATCCATTGTAAACTGATCTGGTCTATTCCACATCCTATTTACATATGCTTTGGATGGTTGTTCTAATTTAAAAACACTGATCGAAACATTTACATCTTGCTTTTGACCATTAAAATTAAGCGCCGAAACGGGGATAGTCTTTGTTTTATTCTTCTCCAAAATTGGAGAGATACTGCTGCCCAATTTTAAATTAGTATAAGAAATCGGAATTCTTTTTTCAGCCGATTGTGTCTCACCGTTAAGATCAGTCACATCCACCTCAATTTGATAATTATAAACCGTTTTGAGAGTTTTATCTATTCCTTCTTCTGGAGCCGCTAAAAAACGGATCTGGAAACGCCCTTCATCATCGGTTTTAAGTTCTCCGGAAATTAATTGTTCGCCATTCCCACCATACCAATGACTATCATAATCCCAGTATGAATATTGAGATCGGGAAATCTTAAATTTTACCTGAGCATTCCCAAGCATCGTTCCTGAATAAGTTTTAACGACTCCACCAATAGCAACCGAGTCATTGATGCGATACTGCGCTTTGAGGGTATCCAAACGAATTTCAAAATTGGGTCGTTTATATTCTTCTACAGAAAAAAACAGATTCCCATTTTCATTTTTTATTATCATATTTCCATTCAATACACCTTTGGGAATAATGAAGGAACCATGAAAAGAACCAAATTCATTGGAAATAAAATTCTGAGTAGAAAGCTCTTGTCGATTCACATCCTGAAAAACAACCTTCGTTTTATAGTTCGGGGCTACCTTAAATTCGTTTTGGGTTTTATTTACTACAATTCCTTTGAAATATACAATTTGTCCAGGACGGTAAATTTTCCGATCTGTAAAAAAGCGTGTTTCAGTAATCGTTTTATTCCCTTTGTCTCTATAATATGATAGGTTCATAG
>BS_KBA_SWE02_21mDRAFT_10000156_pt1 | contig 23632 bp, 16 predicted proteins | sample BalSeasSWE02_21m_FD_9196 | JGI IMG/M metagenome (IMG submission 9196)
ATATGAGCCGCTAAATCAACTAATTTTGATGAATAAGCATACTCATTATCATACCAAGCCACTAACTTAAAGAAATTATCGTTAAGAGCAATGCCTGCATCAGCATCAAATGTGCAAGTATGTGGATCACTAACAAAATCCTGTGATACTACAGCCTCTTCTGTGTAGTTTACTATGCCTTTATAAGCGCCTTCAGAAGCTGCTTTAAACAATTTTTTAATATCTTCATAACTAGCACTTTTTTCAGTTCTTACCGTGAGATCAACTACTGAAACATCTCCCGTTGGTACACGAAAAGACATGCCTGTTAATTTTCCATTTAATGCTGGTATCACCTTACCAACCGCTTTTGCAGCCCCAGTTGAAGCGGGAATGATATTCATTAGCGCACTTCTACCTCCCCTATAATCCTTACGAGAAGGACCATCTACAGTAAGTTGCGTAGCTGTTGTGGCATGAACTGTCGTCATTAAGCCTTCGATTATACCATATTCATCGTTAATGATTTTTGCTAAGGGCGCTAAACAATTTGTAGTACAAGAAGCATTTGAAACAATTGTATCAGTTACTTTAACTTCTTTGTGATTTACACCCATTACAAACATTGGGGCGTCCTGTGAAGGTGCTGAAATAACTACTTTCTTTGCACCTGCAGTTATATGGGCTCTAGCTGAATCCAAGGTGGTAAATATACCTGTGCAATCTAAAACAACATCTACACCTATTGCACCCCATTTTAAATCCGCAGGATTTCTTTCGGCACTAACTCGAATAACTCTTCCATCAACTATTAGATGTCCGTCTTTATGTTCAACCGTACCATCGAATTTTCCGTGTACCGAATCATATTTCAGTAAATAAGCTAAGTGATCCACATCTAATAAATCATTAATACCAACCACCTCAATATCTTTATGTTTTGAAGCTATCCTAAACGCTATTCTTCCAATTCGACCAAAACCATTGATACCTATTTTTATGCTCATTTTTGTTTTTTTTCAATGTTATACAGAAGTAATATCTGCAACTCTTATTAATTCTAAATCCAATTTATTTTCTCCTTTTATTGCAACAGTGAAGGGAATCGACACCATTTTACTATGAACAGTTGCTATCATTACATTATGTTCATTATTCATAAGTGCATCTATTGCCGCCACACCCATTCTACTCGCAAGAACTCTGTCATAACAGCTTGGAGACCCTCCTCGTTGTATATGGCCAAGAACACTAACCCTAACTTCATAACCTTCAAGATTATCTTCAATATATTTCGCTAATCCAAAGATGTTCTTTCCTATTTTATCACCTTCAGAAACAACAACTATACTCGATGTCTTTCCAGACTTCTTAGATCGTTTAAGGGAATCTATAAGTCTTTCCTTTCCCATGTTTTGCTCGGGAATCAATATTTCTTCAGCACCAGCCCCTATTCCAGCATTCAATGCAATATCTCCAGCATCTCGGCCCATAACTTCAACAAGAAATAACCTATTGTGCGAATTTGCCGTATCACGGATTTTATCAATTGCCTCAACAACTGTATTTAAAGCAGTATCATATCCAATTGTAAAATCCGTTCCATTAATGTCATTATCAATGGTACCTGGAATACCTATAATTGGGAAATTATGTTCTTCGTTAAAGACAACTGCTCCTCGAAAAGTACCATCTCCCCCAATTGCTACTAGAGCATCAACTCCATTTTCTTTTAAATTATCGTAAGCCTTTTGACGTCCTTCTTTGGTAAAAAAGTCTTTGGATCTGGCAGACTTCAAAAAAGTCCCACCTCTATTTATGATATTCTTTACAGAGCGCGCGTCGAGCTCTTCAAAGTCACCTTCTATTAAGCCCTCGTACCCTCTAAAAATTCCAACACATTGCAAATCGTGATAGGCACAAGACCTTACAACGGCTCTAATCGCTGCATTCATTCCTGGCGCATCCCCTCCGCTGGTTAATACACCTATCTTCTTAATTTTCATACTCATTAGCGTAAAACTATGCTTTAATTATAAAATGGACAATTTCTTTTGATTACTATAACGTTTTCGGTTGATAAATATCTTTAAAAAGCCCGAAAATCGGGCTTTTTAAAGATATTTGGCGATACTTTAGCTAAAGCTCTTACCTAAAATAAACATAAATACTTATAACAATTATAACAACTAATAGCCCTACTACTTTAGTGTGTTTCCAAGGTTCAATATCAACTTGCCGAGTATATTCTAAAACATAATTTTCTTCTCTTGGTTTTATCTTACCTATTATTAACATAATTAAAATATTTAGAACAAATAATACAGCCATGACATGCAAGAAATGTGGGTAAGCATCAATCTCAATCATTTTTAAGGCTGCCTCATCAGTAATACCTGATGCCTTAGCGTTTTCAAGTGCGCTATCAATAAAATGAGGTTTTAGAATAAACTGACTTAAAATATAAAGTAATGAACCTGAAATAACACCAATTTTCGCTGCAATGGCAGGCACTCGTTTTGTTGTATAACCAACGACAATAATTGTAAAAATAGGAATACTATAAATACCATTAACTTCTTGTAAATAAGCAAATAAACTTCCAGCATTTGCTATTAGCGGCGCAATTAACATCGCTGATATTGCCAGTACAATACCAAAGCTTTTACCATATTTAACAACGGTTTTTTCATCAGCATCTTTGTTTATATGCTGTTTATATATATCTATACCAAATAAAGTGACTGAACTATTTAAAACACTATTAAATGAACTTAAAATAGCCCCAAACAAAACGGCGGCAAAAAATCCAACCAAATATTTTGGCAATACAGCACGNACTAACTCGGGATATGCAAGGTCACTACTCGATAATCCACCTTCAAAATAATGATAGGCTATAATCCCAGGCAACACTAAAATTAACGGGCCTAAAATTTTCAAGAAAGAAGCTAATAATAAGCCTTTTTGCCCTTCAGCTAAATTTTTGGCACCTAAAGCTCTCTGAATAATTTGTTGATTAGTTCCCCAATAAAACAACTGAACAAGCATCATTCCTGTAAAAATAGTACTAAATGGTACTTCCTGACCTGCATGCCCCATAGATTTGAACCTTTCTGGGTTAGATGTCATCAATATATCTAAACCAGCACTCAAGCTTCCATCTCCAATCGCCATTAGTCCAAAAAAGGGTATAAGTAAACCTCCAACAATGAGACCAATAGCATTAAGACTATCGGAAACCGCAACCGCTTTTAACCCTCCGAAAACGGCATAAATAGAACCTACAATCCCTATTCCCCAAATACATAGCCATAAGGATTGCGTATTAGAAATGTTTAACATTTCTGGAACATTAAACATCCCACTTATTGCTACAGAACCTGAATATAAAATTACGGGAAGTAACACTACAACATAACCAGTTAAAAATAATCCTGATGTTATTGTTTTTGTAGAAACATCAAAACGTTTGGATAAAAATTGGGGCACTGTTGTTAAGCCTCCTTTTAAATATCTAGGCAATAAATACAAGGCAGTCACAACCATGGCTATAGCTGCTAAAGTTTCCCATGCCATAACCGATAAACCGTCTGTATAAGCACTACCATTTAATCCTACAATTTGTTCTGTAGATAAATTGGTTAGTAAAAGCGAGCCAGCTATAACCCCAGCAGTAAGACTTCTACCTCCAAGAAAATAGCCGTCGGATGTGCTCTCATTTGTCTTACGTGTTGCATAGTAAGAGATAATTGCTACTAAAAGAGTAAATCCAACAAAAGATAAAATAGCCACCATAAATGAGATATTTAGTTAATATATTAATTTGTTAAGAAAAGCTTTTCTAGACAAAAATCTGGACAAGCTACTACTTTCCTAATTATAAAAAACAAGAATTATTAAAAAAATTATTCTATAGCACTTTTTATTTATTCAACACCAGCCTCAGTACTAACATTTTCCATATATATTCCTGCGTCGAATTGCGACATATTTACAAACCAATGGAATGTCATTGTGATGTCTAAAATAAAATGAATAAGATCAGTGATCCATTCTTAATTTTTGATATAATCTTAGTGTTCATAAATTTTTAAATAATCAACCACTAATTCTTGTGGAAAGATAGTGTCATCAACCTCTGGACCACCAAAATTTCCCCCAATAGCTAGATTAATTAAAGCATAGAATGGTTTATTAAAAGGCCACGTTTTATCATTTTTGATTACTGGCGAAAAAGTATATAGCAATTTTTCATCTACATAAAATGAAATACTATCTTCTGTCCAATCCGCTTTATAAACATGGAAACCTTCTTCAATATTCTCAATAATAGTTTTCTTAGTGTTAATTGTATTTCCGCTACTCGCGGCGGTATGTAGAGATGTATAAATTGTATTCGGATCTTTTCCGACATATTCCATAATATCAATTTCTCCACATAAAGGCCAATGTACCTCATCTATTGCGCTACCCAGCATCCATATTGCCGGCCATATTCCGGTACCCGTGGCCAATTTGGCTCTTACTTCAATTGTTCCATAGAGCATCTCTACCTTCCCCTTGGTTGTTATTCTTCCTGACTCATATAGGGACCCTGCTTTAGTAGCGGTAATGATCAGATTACCATCGGCCACACGAACATTTTCTTTAGTGTAAACTTGTCTTTCGTTATTTCCCCATCCACAAAGATTAGGACAACCATCTCCCAACTGATAACTCCAAAATTCTTCATTCAATTTGTTTCCTTCAAATTGATCTTCAAATACAAGCTTAGACTGACTATTGCAAGAGAAAAAAATTAATGTTAGAATAATAAATAGTACTTTTTTCATTCTTTATTTAAGTTCAAAACTTGATTTGTTGGTGGTTTCTGAGCTTCCTCCCACGAAAATATCAAAATCACCATTTTCAACTAGAAAATTTCCATCATTGTCGTAGAATCCTAATTCCTTATCTGTTAAAATAAATTCTACAGTTTTGGATTCGCCAGGAGCTAGGGAAACCATTTCGAAGCCTTTCAATTCTTTAACAGGACGTGTCACACTAGCTACCAGATCTCTTATATAAAGCTGAGCAACTTCTTTTCCTTCAATTTTTCCTGTATTCGTAAGTGTCACAGATATCTTGACTTCCTTTTTATCAGAATAAGTATTGCTCACTTCAACTGAGCCATACTCGAAAGTTGTATAGCTAAGTCCATAGCCGAATGGATACAAAGGACTATTTTCTTCATCACCATAGTGTGACCAAAACACAAGATCCGGCGCTGGAATTACAGGCCTTCCAGTGTTCTTATGATTGTAATAGATGGGCACTTGCCCTACATTTCGTGGAAACGACATTGGTAATTTTCCGCTTGGGTTGTAATCTCCATATAATACTTGTGCTATGGCATTACCACTCTGAGTTCCTAAATGCCAGGCTTCTACTATAGCAGGTATATTTTCATCTGCCCAATTAATATTAAGTGGGCGACCATTATTCAGAACCAGCACAATATTTTTATTTACTTTAAATATTGTCTCTAGCAGCTCTTGTTGAACTCCTGGAAGATCAATATTTACTCTACTTCTACCCTCCCCGCTTTGAAAACCATGTTCACCTAATACCATAACAACAACATCTGCACTCTTTGCCACAGCAATAGCTTCAGGAAATTCGCTTTTATCTGTTGTATTAATTTTTAATTCGGTAATAAATGCGGTTTTACCAATGGTGACATCGGCACCTTTAGCATAAGTTAACATGTTGCCCTTGTATTCTTGCATTCCTTCTAAAACTGAAATAGCCGTGTCATCGTCTGCAGCAATTCTCCAACTACCTAATGGGCTATTTTTATCTGAAGCCAATGCTCCTATAAGTGCAATTTTTTGACCTTCTTTTTTAAGTGGAAGTAGATTATTTTCGTTTTTAAGAAGTACAATGGATTTTTTAGCTACGTCCAAAACAGCATCGTTAATTAACTTACTACCTGTAACACTTTTCTCTCTTATAGTGTCACAATATTTATATGGATTATCAAACAATCCAAGCTCGTATTTCACTTTCAAAATCCTACGAGTAGCGTCATTTATTAAATCCTCAGGCACCTTACCTTCTTTAACCAAAGCTGCTAATTCACTTACGTATAAATAAGATTCCATATCCATATCGGATCCTGCCAGAGCGGCAAGTTCCGCAGCATGTTTGCCATCTTTTGCATAGCCATGAGCAATCATTTCACCGATAGAACCCCAATCTGAAACAACAAATCCTTCGAAACCCCATTTCTCTTTTAAAATATCTCTTTGTAAAAATTTATTCCCGGTAGCTGGAATACCATTCAATACATTAAATGAATTCATAAATGTTCTAACACCCGCTTCCTTTGCAGCAATGAAAGGTGGAAATACTTCATTATACAGCGTACTTGTACCAATATCAACCGTATTATAATCTCTCCCTGCTTCTGAAAATCCATAGCCAGCGAAATGTTTCACACAGGCTATTATAGTCTCATTTGAAGCCAAATCATCCCCTTGAAATCCCATTACTCTTGCACGTGCGACCGCACTTCCTAAGAATACATCTTCTCCTGCTCCTTCCATTACACGACCCCAGCGAGCATCTCTAGAGACATCAACCATTGGAGCGAATGTCCAATTGATTCCCGCAGCGGAAGCTTCCAAAGCAGCCATTTTAGCTGAATTCTTTATAGCTTCAACGTCCCAGCTTGCGGCTTCAGCTAAAGGAATTGGGCTAATGGTTTTGTATCCATGAATAACATCGAAACCAATTATAAGGGGAATACCAAGACGAGTTTCTTCTACTGCAATTTTTTGAACTGCCATTACCTCTTTTACACCTCTAACATTCAGCATCGAGCCAACCAAACCTTTTTTAAGGTGCTCGTATTTCTTTTTAGCATCCCCATCCGCCGGACTCGGTCCTGTTACGTCCCAAAATCCATTGTATTGGTTCATTTGACCAATTTTTTCTTCTAAAGTCATTTTTGATAATAATTCAGTGACTTTACTATCTATGGATCTAGAGGTTTCTGACTGATTCGTATCCGCGCCAAAATTTTCCTTTGTAGTCTCATTACAAGAAGTAAAAGCTACTAACAGCGCTAAAATAATGCAGTTATTATTCATATGATTCTTCATATCGTATAGGTATTTTTAAATTTAATCTAAGTCTAAAGTCGAAGGATTAAAATTAGTGTTAATTTGCCATTTCAAGTAATACAATTTCAAAATCGGATGTGATAGTAATATTTCCGTCTTTAACAACCACAGACTGATTTGAATACGCATCGTGTACCGATTCCCCTTCATTAAATATCATCGACACATCAATAATTTTGCTACCCTTCGGCAAATCGAGTCCTATCATAACAGCATCTCTATACTCTCCTTTTGAATACCTTCTGCTAAATATATAAGGATCCTGGTTGAGCATTTTATGTTCTCCCGCTCCAACAGATGGATGATTGCCTCTAAATTTTCCAAGTTTTTGCCAGTGACCCAAAAGATCTTGGAAATTCTTATCCGTTTTAAGACTTTCCCAATTCATTTTTGACCTAAGAGTTGCATCGCCTTTTGCTCCTTCTATAACAAGGGATCTAGCCGATTCATCTCCATAATACATTTGTGATGTTCCCGGAGCCAATAATAATAGAGTCCCAGTTTCATACGATTTTTCACGTACTGCATCAAATGGGCTTCCATCATCGTGTGATGTTAGATAATTCAATGTTCCAAAACCGCTGAGAGAATCCTTGAGTATGTTATTATATTTTGAAAACAGCTCTTCATAGGTTAAATTCTGTGCATTCGATTTGAAATCAAAATTTATTAATTCAGTAAAAGAATTTTCGAAATAATTTACTTTTCTATCCCCGAAATCGAAATATTTCCCTGTGGAAATTCCATAATTATAAATCTCACCTACCATATAAAATTTATTATCATCTAGGACCTCATCTGGATGATTTAACTTCCACTTTTCAAAAGCAAAATCACATTCCTTTCTAAATTCTTGCCAAACATATTCTTCAGTATGTTTAACTGTGTCAACCCGATACCCATCAATACCAAAATCGGTGATATAATCTGCTAGCCATTTCATGATATAGAAACGAGGTGCCCGAGGATAACCGGTTCTTTCAAAAAAAGCATCTAATTCGGCCACCTCCGTTTCATAACGTCCCTCCAGTTTCCATTTTTCGATTAATCGAGGTGGTAATTCAACTGCAAGGTCACTTTCTGTCAAAATATCAGGAAGGTTCTCTACTAAGGTACAAGTTATTGTCGACTCGTAATCCTTAAAAGCACATTTTGGCGACGTTCTTACCCATTCGGATGGCCAAACTGGATCTAATTCAGTTTCTGGCCCTGTATGATTAATAACTGCATCCAAAACAATTCTTATTCCTTTGCTATGTGCAGTTTCCACAAGCATTTTTAAATCGGCTGCTGTTCCAAAATTCGGGTCTAGGCTTGTCCAATCTTTTGCCCAATAACCATGAAAACCATATGTAAACCCAGTACCTTCATCTGTTCCACCATGAATTTGTTCAACAATAGGGGATAACCAAATGGCATTTATACCTAGTTCTGTAAAATAACCATCTTCTATTTTCTGAGTAACTCCTTTTATGTCACCACCTTCAAACCCTCTCAATACAGCAGTTTCTGAAGTTCGATTAAAATTTACATCGTTTGATGGATCTCCATTATTAAATCTATCGGTTAAGAGAAAATATAGATTCGCACCTTCCCAAACAAAAGGTATCTCAGGTTGACTAATCTTAATTTCATTAACTTTTTTGGATAAACATCCAACCAAAAAAATCAATAGAAAAAGAACAGAAAATATTTTTTTTAGCATTTAATTATTTTTTTAGTAAAAATAGTAACGGAACATCAAATCGTTTACTCCAAAACTCTTCAGAATGATTACCTCCCTCAATTTTTAGATTTAAGAATGATTCTTTGGTATATCCATTTGCCTCAAATAAAGCGTTAACTTCATCTTCAAATTCACCATAAAATCGATCCATTCCTTCTGTTCCAAAATCGAAATAAAATTTATGGGTCTTCGACGAAGGTAAATGCGTCTTCATATATTCGAAAAAAACTTGAGGGATTGGATTTCCTTCTGAAGGCATAAAACCAGGCCAATGCGTGGAAAGACAAGCTGCACCTCCAAAAACTTCAGGATATTCACAAACAGCATACATAGAAACTAAACCACCCATACTTGCTCCAGCTATAAATGTATTTTGAACATCAGTCTTTGTACTAAATTGAGCGTCCACATAGGGTTTTAACTCTTCAATAATAAATTTCAAATAATTATCTGAACTTATGGTTACATTCATTCCCATTGATTGTGCAATTAGTGTCAAAGAGTCTGTACGCTTTTTAGGAAGAGTCTCAAATGGCTTTTGAGGAAAATAATTGCTATGTCTTTCCTTGCCTATACTGTGAATACCTACGACAATAAGATTCTTAATTTTATTATCAGACATCAAAATACTCGCTGTTTCGTCAACCATCATTTCTCTACCTTTTTTGTCAGATTCCCCTGTAAATAATCGCTGTCCGTCATGCATATAAAGAACCGCGTATTTTAGTGTCGCATCATAATCTTTTGGTAACCAAATATCTACACTTCTAGGAGTGACATATTTAGATGGAAAACTATCAATTCGCTTCAATAATCCATTCTCCAATTGTTGGGTTGTTATTGAAGGCACTGCAAGTTGATTCGATTGAGCGGAAAGATAATTTGTACAGCCGCAACTCACAAACAAACTAATTATTAGATTATAAAATATAGTTCTCATATTTTTTTCACGGTATTGTTATTTCAATATTTGGAGTAACAATTATTCTCTCCTTGTTTATCATTATTTCCAGTTCTTTAGTTCCCTCAAGCTTAAAGGTACATTCGGTATGTGATATACGAATTTCAAGTATCTGTCCCCTAAAATTTATTTTAAAGGCATATCTCTTCCATTGTGATGGAATTCTAGGCGTAAAAGACAACATTCCATTTAAGATCCTCATACCACCAAAACCTTCTACTATACTCATCCAGGTTCCAGCCATACTTGTAATATGACACCCCTCCTCCACTTCGTGATTATAATCGTCTAAATCCAAACGAGAGGTGCGTAAATAAAATTGATAGGCTTGTTCCATTCTACCAAGTTTTGCAGCTTGTATCGAGTGAACACAGGGAGAAAGAGAAGATTCATGCACTGTAAAGGGCTCATAAAAATCGAAATGTCTTCGTAATTCTTCTTCTGAAAAATCCTCTTCAAAAAAATAGAAACCCTGCAGAACGTCGGCTTGTTTGATATATGGAGATCGTAATATTCGATCCCAAGACCATTTTTGATTGATCGGCCGTTGAGATTTATCTAATTCTGAAACAGGAACTAACTCTTTGTCAAGGAAGCCATCTTGTTGAAGATAAACACCCAATTTCTCCGAGTACGGATAATACATATTTGTAGTCACTTCATTCCAACTTTCAATTTCGGATATTGAAAGCTTAGTTTTACCTATTATACGATCGTAATCTGTTATAAAAGCCTTTTCAACATGCTTTATTTGCTCAATAGCATACCGTATACACCAAGATGCAATATAGTTGGTATACCAATTGTTATTAATGTTGTTTTCATATTCATTAGGGCCTGTAACACCTAAGATCACGTACTGCTTCTTATCGGTAGAATAATTCGCCCTTTGATGCCAAAATCGTGCGATTGCAATTAATACCTCAAGTCCTTTTTCGACAACATAACTATAATCCTCTGTAAAACGAACGTAATTAAAGATCGCATAAGAAATCGCTCCATTGCGATGAATTTCTTCAAAAGTTATCTCCCATTCATTATGGCTTTCTTCCCCATTCATGGTTACCATAGGATAGAGCGCAGCCCCATTTGAAAAACCAAGTTTTGCAGCATTCTCTATGGCTTTATCTAAGTGATTGTATCGATATTCCAACAAACTTCTCGCTACATCTTTATCTTTAGTCGCCATGTAAAAAGGGATACAATATGCCTCAGTATCCCAATAAGTGCTTCCACCATATTTTTCACCCGTAAATCCTTTGGGTCCAATATTTAACCTAGCGTCTTTCCCTAAATAGGTTTGATTTAACTGAAAGATATTAAAATGTATACCTTGTTGTGCCTTAATATCACCTTCTATAATGATATCGGCCATTTCCCATATACGGCCCCAACTTTCCTTCTGCAGTTTTTTTAATTCCAAAAATCCTCTAGCAAAACCTTTAGCTAGCACAGATTTAGCAGCGCCAATTAAATCATCGTGATTGTGATTTGTGGAAACAGTATAACCTGCAAACTTTTGAAGTGTCACAGTTCGTCCTTTTTCAGCATTGATTTTATAGGTAAATCCTATATACTTCTCCTTTTTTACGGTTATATAATTTGCCTGAAGTTCTGTGTCATTCATAAACAATTTTGATTGCATATAGGTACATACATCAAAACCCGTTTTCATAGTACGTGAGCGAATAAATGCTTGAGAATCTTCTTCAGAAATACTCAAGGTGTTCCAAAACACATCATCCCAGTTCGTATCTTCATTAGTGATATCACTATCCAAATAAGGAGTATAAGAAATTTCAGCATCTTGGTTTAGTGGAGTAATGGAATAATTAATAGCTCCTAGCTCATCGAAATCTAAAAAGAGAATTCGCGTGCTTTCCACAGCAATATGCACTCCATTTGCCAAAACCGCATTAAAAGATCTTTTATAAACACCCTCTTTCATATTGAGTTCTCTACGGAAATCTGAGATAAATTCGCAAGTATTTAAATCTAGTTTTTCACCATTAATTAAAACATGAATACCAATCCAATTAGGGGCATTTAGTACTTTTGAAAAATAATCTGGATAGCCATTTTTCCACCAACCAACTCTTGTTTTGTCTGGATAATAAACTCCGGCAATGTAGCTACCTTGAAAAGTAGCACCGCTGTAATCTTCTTCAAAATTAGCTCGCTGTCCCATGGCACCATTCCCTATACTGAAGAGACTTTCGGATGATTTTACACGATTAGCATCAAATCCTTCTTCAATTATGTACCAATCGTTAGGTATAATATAATCTTGATTCATTTATTTTTCAATTAAATCCTTTATAAATTCTATAGACATTTCAGTAAAATCCCTAAATACAAAATCAGCTTCAAAAAGTACAACAGCATCTCCTATACCAATACTTTTCATTCCGGCTGTATTTGCGGCTTGTATACCGGCAATCGAATCTTCAAATACAATACAATCCTCCGGCAATATTCCGAGACCTTCGGCAGCTTTCAAAAAAACTTCAGGATCTGGTTTTGCTTTGCTAACATGGGTCCCGTCAACAATCACTTGAAAATACGATAGTAAATTAACTTTTTCAAGAATGTTATTTGCATTTTTACTTGCAGATCCCAAGGCGATTTTTTGCCTTTCATCACTTAATTGGTTCAACACTCTTATAACATCAGGAAGGATTTCAGTCTCGGTCATATTTGAAATAAAACTGAGATAGTGCTCATTTTTAACATTCATAATACTTTTGAAACGGTCTTCTGAAATGGTTATATTTCCCCATTCCAAAATCTTTTTTAAAGACTCTACTCTACTTACGCCTTTAAGCTGTTCATTTTGATGCTCTGAAAACGGGATATTTAAGTCGTCAGCCAAACTCTTCCAGGCCAAATAATGATATTTTGCGGTGTCTACAATAACCCCATCCAAATCGAAAATAAATCCTTTTACCTGCATGCCTATTAACTTCCTTGATATGAAATTGCATCAGGATTTGTAATTAACAAATTACACAATCCTGCAATTATTAAACTTATACCAGCAACTATCATCGCATTGATAGTTCCTTCACCCAATAGTTTATATAAAAAATTTATACCGCCCAAAGCGGCAACAATTTGAGGGATAACGATAAACATATTAAAGATTCCCATAAACACACCCATCTTTTTTGGATCGACTGCACTCGATAACATAGCATACGGCATGGAAAGGATACTTCCCCAAGAAAAACCAATGAGGATAAAACAAAGGGATAGCCACTCGGGGCTTGGGACATAATACATCAAGAGAAAACCCATTCCGCCTAAACAGAGAGATCCCATATGAACATATTTCCTATTAATACGTTTTTTGGATGTATAAAAAGTAAGTAATAAAGCAAAAGCCATTGATGACAATCCATAAACACCCATATATGATCCAACTAGGTTTGATGATTCTTGAAATGCCGTATTCTCAATATTGAATTGATCTGCATCTGCCACAATGGTTAAATCAAAATTCGCTTCGATTGGAGCAGGAGTATTAAAAACGTGTTCAGTCAATGCCGGATTTGCCATACTCCACATGGTAAAAAATGCAAACCAACTGAAGAATTGTATTAAACCAAGTTTCTTCATCGTAAGAGGCATGTTTCCAATATTTTCTATTATATCTGGAATAAACCGATTTTTCTTTTCCTTTTCCTTTTTGAATTCTTCCATATCCTCTGGAGGATATTCAGTAGTTTTAAAAACAGTAAATAAAATACTTGCCATAAATACAAACGCCCCTATGGCAAAAGCGACCTTAACAGACATAGGCACTACACCTGCAGCTGCTTCATTACTCACTCCCAATTTAGAAACCATCCATGGTAAATTACTTGCTACCCAGGTACCAATACCTATTATTAATGTTTGTATAACAAAACCATAAGATCTTTGTGAGTCGGGTAACTTATCGGCCACCAAGGCTCTAAAGGGCTCCATTGAAATATTAATGGAAGCATCAAGTATCCATAAAAACCCTGCAGCTACCCATAAAACTGGGGAATGCGGCACAAACAAAAGGGCAAATGAGCTCAAAACAGCACCCATCAGAAAATAAGGTCGGCGTCTGCCCCAACGTGTATGCCATGTGCGGTCACTTAAATATCCTATAATTGGCTGAACTAAAAGGCCTGTAAGAGGAGCTGCAATCCAAAGCAATGGTATATCGTCTTTGGCGGCACCTAATGTTTGAAATATTCTGGACATAAATCCCCCTTGAAGAGCGAATCCGAATTGTATTCCTAGGAATCCGAAACTCATGTTCCAGATATCCCAAAAGCCTAATTTAGGTTTTTGCATATCGATAGTTTTAGTTTCTTTTTATACTTTCATAGAGCAATGTAAAGTATTGCAATACTATATATTAAAGTTTTTTTTATAAAGTGAAAGTAAAAATATAAGTCTTGACCAAGTTAATCTATAAAAATATATGTTTTTTACTAACAAGCATTAAAAGCAAAGAGAAGAATCTATTTCTAAAAGAATATATTCTATGAATTTGAAAACCTCAAATTAATTTTTGCCAAAATATCCATTAAAAACTACGTATTACTACGTATTGATTAAAATAATACGAACAATTAGATTTGAAATGAATTAGTGAATCTTTAGTTTGATTGATTTTTTGTGGGGATAAAAAATTAGTTCGCTGAAGAGTTTAAAATTTACTAAGTTAGGTTTGTTATAAACGTCCAGAGTTTGCATCTGGACGTTTATCTGTTATATATTGAAACCTAATAATCTACCTACATTATTAAGTACCTCACTCTTTACTCTCCATGAAATTCTTTAATCCTTCCTGCAACCATTCTAAATATTCATCTGCATCTGGTGTATAAGCGGCAGGCTTATTTAGTAAGTTAAAGTCAGCATCTAACAACACATAATAGGGTTGAGAATTGTTTTGGAAGTTAACTGTTTGAAACGTTGCCCATTTGTCCCCAACAGTTTCAATTTTTTTAATTCCTCCAGTTGGTTTTAAAAAACTAAATGTTTCCGTTTCGTGTAGCTTCTTTCGGTCATCTACATATAAGGAGATTAATACATAATCATTATTGATAACTTCAAAAATTTCATCTTGACTCCATACTTGTTCTTCCATCTTTCGACAATTAACACAGGCCCAACCCGTAAAGTCAATCATTATAGGCTTACCAGAAGCCTTTGCTTCAGCAACCCCTTTATCAAAATCTTTAAAAGCATTTAAGCCAAGAGGTGCCTCGGTATCCTTGTCGTAGAGACTATAAAAGAGAGGCGGTGGAAAACCGCTTAACATTTTCAAATTAGCGTAATTAGTATTTGTTAGTCCTGGAATTAGATACAGCATAAAAGCAAAGCTTGCAATTCCAACAACCAAATTCCCCATAGAAGGTCTTTTCTTTTTAGGACCGTCATGAGGAAAACGTATAATTCCAAATAAATATAACGCCATACCTAAAGCACAAAGAACCCAAATTCCAATAAATATTTCTCTTTTTAGTAATCCCCAATGTTCTACTAAATCGGCATTAGAAAGAAATTTAAATGCTAATCCTAATTCTATAAACCCTAGTACTACTTTTACAGTATTTAGCCATCCACCACTCTTTGGTAAATTATTCAACCAGTTTGGAAACATCGCGAATAAAGCAAATGGTAATGCTAAAGCTAAGCCGAATCCGCCCATTCCAAATGTAAGTTGGATTGCTCCGCCATCACTAGAAAGCGATCCTCCCAAAAGCGACCCCAATATAGGCCCAGTGCAAGAGAAAGAGACAATAGCCAATGTTAGAGCCATAAAGAAGATTCCTATGGCCCCACCAATATTTGTAGCCTTATCGTCCATTTTAGAGCTCCATGAACTAGGTAGCGTTATTTCGTAATAGCCAAAAAAGGAAAATGCAAAAGCTATAAATATGACAAAGAATACCACGTTGAGAGTCACATTAGTAGAAATATTATTTAAAATTTCTGGATCCAATGAATCAAGTAAATGAAATGGAAGACTTAGAAGAACATAAATCAAAAAAATAAATAGACCATATAAAATAGCATTGGTCATTCCCTTTTTACGGTTTTTAGCACTCTTTGTAAAAAACGAAACCGTTAAAGGAATCATAGGAAAAACACAGGGGGTCAAAAGAGCAATCAATCCTCCAATAAATCCTAAAAGAAAAATAGTTAAAAATCCTTTTTTTGAATTTTCTTCGCCCGATTCATATTTTTCTCTGCCTTTAACGTCAATACTTAATGCTGCTGTTCTTTGGATATCCAATTCGGTAAGCGCTGTGGTTGTTGCAATTGCTTTAGTGTCGGTAAGACCTAATTCAAATGCTTTAACTTCGGGAGGAAGACATTTGGTGTCATCGCAAACTGAATAATAGACTTCAACTTTAATTCTTAAATTTTCAGGCTTAATTACCTTAATCTGTTGAATAAAAATAGCTGTCTCTTCAAAAAAAACAATGTTTGCTTCAAAAACCGGATCCCAAAAAATTTCCACTTCTGGTTCCTTGGTTGATCCAATAAGTTCAAATGTTTCTAANGAATTATTATAGGTGAATTCAGTAGGAATTGGTCCGATTTCCACATCTGCTTCTACCTGACTGTATAAATGCCATCCGGCGTCAATATTTGCTGTAATAATAATGTTATACAAGTCTCCAGATTCCTGCTTTATTTGTACGTCCCACCTAACAGGATCCAGAAATTCCTGGGCAGTTAATGTAGAGCAAAAACAAATAAATAGAGCAAAAAGTATTGCAATTTTTTTCATAATGATTTAGGGAATTCTTGTTATTTTCAATATATTCTTTGTCTGTGATGTCACTTTAAATTTGTCATCCTGTCGTATGCCAACGATCCATACAATTTCTTTTTCGCTGCATAGCAACCAAATTTTTTCTTTGTCGATCAAAGATAACTTTTCATCTTTAAAAAACTTACTCAATTTCTTTTTTCCTTTCATCCCGAAGGGCTGAAAGGCATCTCCAGTCTCCCATTTTCGAAGATGTAATGGATAGGTTAATTTATCTTTATCCACATAGATAGCACTATCTGTAATATCCCCTATCTTCTCTATAGATTTAAATTCCAAGAAAATTGGTAGCTTAATTTTTTTTTTGTTTTCCGAAATAAAAATTTTATCTATTTCATTTTTAGAAATATTTTCCGTTAATAATAACGTATTTCTATCCTTTAGCAGACGATGTGTCTTTGAAAAAATTTGTTTTCCACTTTGGGCAGTAATTAATTCGGAAATGGCCAAATAATCTGTGAAATCAAAAGGTGACAATAATTCAAATAACAAAGCTTCCGTATTTGGTAATTCTTGTAATTTTTGAATATCTATTTGATAACCATCGGCGAATTTAGAAACAGTCAAATTAAAAACCAATACCATATAATCCTCAATTAAACTCTGGGCATCGGTTAAATGTTTTTGAGTCTTTTGAAAACTTTGTATTAAACCTTCCGATGCTTCCTTATATTTTGGAATTACCTCTATTCGTAATTTATTTCGGAGATAGTCAGATTTTGCATTACTGCTATCCTCTCTCCAATATAAACAATGCTCCTTTGCGTATTTAAATATCTCACTTCGATCAAAGATTAAAATTGGGCGAATCACCTTATTATTAATATATGGAATTCCCGTTAGCCCTCTTAAACCAGTTCCTCGAGATAGATTTATAAAAAATGTTTCTAAATCATCATCAGCATGATGTGCTGTAAGTAAATAATCGAAATTAAAATCCTTTATAATTTCTTCAAACCAATTATATCGTAAATCACGAGCTGCCATTTGAGTAGACAACTTATGCTTTTTCGCATACAATTTTGTGTCAAATGTTTCTGTAAAAATAGGAATGGACAGTTTATCTGCCAATTCAACAACAAAGGCTTCATCAGCATCACTTTCTAGTCCTCGAAGAGAAAAGTTACAATGTGCTAGTGCTATATTTTGGTTGAGATTCTTAAATAGGTGAGTTAGCACAATACTGTCCAAACCTCCACTACATGCTATGAGAAGTTTTTTTCCTTTTATAAAGGAAAAATTTTGGTTAATATGTTTTTCTAGTGCTTGAAGCAATTTAAATTTGTAAAGATGATACAAACTTAATCATCTTTTGCATTTTAGTGATTTCTTTAACCCTTATTAACTTTTTCAAGACTCCAGTACTTCTCTCATTGCCTTTGCTTTTAACAAACATTCTTCATATTCGTTCTCAGGAATAGATTTGGCTGTTATGGCGCTTCCTACAGAATAACTAACATAATTGTTTTTAGCATTGTAAAGAATACTTCGAATAATCACATTGAAATCGAAATCTCCATCAGGAGTAAAATATCCTACCGCACCACTATAAAGCCCCCTCTTTGCGTCTTCAAGCTCTTCTATTATTTGCATAGCCGAAATTTTAGGAGCGCCTGTCATGCTGCCCATAGGGAAAGTCTTTCGAATAATTTCTACGGGTGAGGTTTCAGAAGAAGCGTTACATCGAACTGTCGAAATCATTTGATGGACTTGTTCAAAAGTATAAATCTTACATAGTTCTTCAACTTCAACACTTCCTTTCTCCGCAATTCGCGAAAGATCGTTTCGAACTAGGTCGATTATCATAATGTTTTCACTACGCTCTTTGGGATCAAGAGCAAGATTTTTTTTCATTTTTTCGTCTTCTATGGGATCATCTGAGCGTTTTGCCGTACCCTTTATAGGTTGAGAAATAATGGTATTATTAACTTTTTTTAGATATCGTTCGGGTGATGCTGAAATAGCATAATGCTTATCGAATTTTAAAAAAGTGGCAAATGGAGCTTTTGAAATAGCGTTTAGATGAACATAGCTCTTCACGGGATCTATTGTTACATTTTCTGAAAAGAATTCCTGGCAAAAATTCGCTTCATAAATATCCCCACGCTCAATGTGTCTGAGCATTTCATTTATTTTTTCAAAGTAAGAATCTTTAGAAGTCCGAAGGCTTATCTTAATTGGAGCCTGATTTTTATTGTGTGAATATATTTCCGAAGTTCCATAATTCACGATTTCATCCCAATCCTTTTCTAGTTCGTCATCTACCATATTCAGATAGAGAATATTGACCTCGACTTCAGAAAATAAAAATATTTTTTTTGGTTGAAAGAAATAGAGATCGGGGAAATCTAAACCGTCAAAATTTTGAGATTTCAGACTTTCCACATCATTTTTCAGATCGTATGTTAAATACCCAAATAACCAGTCTTTAGTTTTTTGCTGGTATTCATTTAATTTTTCGAAGGCGTTGTGATAATCCGTTTTAATGGCAGTAAAGGCATCCACGGCGAGTATTGCTTTATATCTTGAATGCAATTGTTTATGGCTGTTTGAATCTAGCCAAACCACCTCTTCATACTGCTGCGACCACGCGAGCAAAGCTGTCTTAAATTCGTCGGTTAATGAAACTGGATACTGTTTTGTTATCCTCATTTGAAAAATAAAGGTAAATATATCGAAAACAAAAAAACCATCAAACTGAGGTTAATGGTTTTAATTGTAAGCTTATTATTTCTAAATATGCAATGCTCTATCTTCTGTTGCTGCAAGTGCGGCTTCTTTTACTGCTTCAGCATAGGTTGGATGTGCGTGACTCATACGCGCTATATCTTCTGCGCTAGCACGGAATTCCATAGCTGTTACAGCTTCGGCAATTAAATCGGCTACACGTGCACCTACCATGTGCACACCAAGCACTTCATCTGTGGACTTATTAGCTAGAATTTTTACAAATCCATCTGTATCTCCGCTAGCTCTGGATCTTCCTAAGGCTCGCATAGGAAATTGCCCAACTTTATATTCAACTCCAGCTTCAATAAGCTGCTCTTCTGTTTTACCCACAGATGCAACTTCTGGCCATGTATAAACAACACCAGGAATCAAATTATAATTAATATGTGGTTTTTGTCCGGCAATAGTTTCAGCAGCAAAGACACCTTCTTCTTCAGCTTTATGCGCAAGCATTGCGCCGCGAACAACGTCCCCGATAGCATAAACATTACCAATATTAGACTGTAGATGTTCATTCACATCAATCATTCCTCGCTCTGTTACTTTTATACCAGCATTTTCTAGTTTTAGATTATCAGTATATGGGCGACGTCCTACTGACACTAAACAGTAATCTCCAGTGAAAGTAATAACATTATCTTTTTTATCGGTTGCAGTTACGGTTACTTCCTTACCATTTCTTGAAACACCCGAAACTTTATGAGAAACATAGAATTTAATCCCTTGTTTCTTCATCACCTTGGTTAACTCTTTACTTTGAGCCCCGTCCATTGTGGGAATAATACGATCCAAATATTCAACTACAGAAACATCAGCACCTAAACGACGATAAACCTGACCTAATTCCAACCCAATTACTCCTCCTCCAATAACAATTAAATGCTTTGGAATTTCAGAAAGCTTTAAAGCTTCAGTAGAAGTAATTATTCTTTCTTTATCAAGCTTTATAAAGGGTAATGATGAAGGTTTACTTCCTGTGGCAACTATTATATTTTTTGCTTCAATTGTTTCTTCTCCTTTTTCAGAATTAATAACAAGATGAGTAGCATCTTTAAAAGAGCCTATTCCCGTAAAAACGTCAATTTTATTCTTGGTCATTAAAAACTCAATTCCCTTGGTAGTTTGATCCACAACACCTTGCTTGCGTTCGATCATTCTTTTAAAATTGATTTTTACTTCACCTGGTATCTCGATACCATGATCTTCAAAATGCTTAACAGCATCTTCGTAATGATGTGAAGAATCTAAAAGTGCCTTACTAGGAATACAACCTACGTTAAGACAAGTACCCCCAAGAGTGTTATATTTTTCGATAATTGCGGTTTTCATGCCCAGTTGTGCACAGCGAATTGCTGCCACATATCCACCAGGGCCTGAACCAATTATTGCAACATCATAAGTGTTCATAAAGTGCTATTTAAATTAAAAAAAAGAGAACCCCTGCGCCAGCCTATTTCGCCAAAGTAACTTGGCCACGAAGGCTTAAAAGCTTCGGAGTTTGACGACAAAGGTACAACACAGCTTTTTAGTTTAAAAGTTTATGAGTTGAGAAGTTTTATGAAACTTGGAAGCTCTTAGTGAAATTCAGTTTTCCATTCCCGGAAAGGCAAGCATCTGGCCCATACCTACTGTAAAAAGCCAATTCCCATAAATGGCATGTTCAATACTCACTAATAGTGTTGACTTATATTTCAGAAAAGTAAGTGCAAAGAGCAATCCTCCTAAGAAAGTTAGAATTGAAACTAAAGTATTCCTAAAAAATAAATGAGCCAGAGAAAAAAGTACCGCATTTATAAAAACGAGAAGATATTTACCTCGGAAAAGTCCAGCATATCGATTCATAAAAAACGTTCGGTAAATAATCTCCTGAGGCCAAACTGAAAGCAAGGTATAGACAAATAATATAACAAAGTAAAGACCCGGTTTATTCATCGGCACATAAAAAAGAGCTGAACTATCTGAAATCCAAACAAATATAGTCGTTACTCCTGCGACCGCTAAAAAGGTTACAGCAAGCCTTTTCCAAAAAGATTTCCAAGCAAAAGATTTTTCAATTCCGAATGAAATACGCTCAACTCGTTTCAGAATAAAAATGATATAAATAAATCCTACAACTCCCAAGATTACCTTGATCCAGGAAGGATACTCCATCGCAAAGCTAAGCGGAAGGAGAACAAAAAGGAGGAAAAATTCGGTTGCTAGATAGTTTGTTGCCTTCATTAATTTAATATCATCGCTGTAGTGTTTTTAACTTCGCAAATAGTAAACGAACTTTGGGTACTTCCAATATGCTGGATAGTAGTTAGTTTAGTTACCATAAAATTACGGAAATGCGCCATATCTTTAACCAATACCTTCAACAAATAATCATATTCACCACTTACATGAAAACATTCAAGTACCTCGTCCATTTTAATCACTTCAGATTCAAACTTTGTTAAATAATCTTTAGAATGTTGTAATAATTTTATCTGACAAAATACCAAAAATCCTAAATTCACCATTTCCTTATCTAAGAGGCTCACATATTGTTTTATCACACCTGCCCGCTCTAGCTTTTTAATTCGCTCATAAACTGCTGTCACTGAAAGATTTAATTTGCCCGACAATTCTTTATTGGTTTGTTTACAATCCTGCTGAAGGTATTTCAATAACAATTTATCCGTGGAATCTATTTGCATTATCTGAATTTTTTTCTGAAAAATACTGAATTATAGAAACANNGCAAACTATATTTCTAATAATATCAAAATTTATAGATTTATTTTCTATAAATGATTAATATCATTGACAAACATTCTAAACTATTCTATTTTTGATTTGTNTTTATCAACTCTANAAATTACTTTTCTTATTGAAATGNAACAAAGTAANATAAGAGCATAAAAGAATAAAAAAATGAAAACCCACAAAACATTCAAACCGGCAAATAAGATACAGGATTTACAATACTTCGGCGAATTTGGAGGGGTAAANCCATCCATTTCAGATTCATCCACTTATACTTTTCTTTCAGCAAAAACGATGTTCGATACTTTTGAAGGTAATGCTGACGGTTGCTATTTATATTCTAGACATACAACTCCTTCAAATTTATATCTAGGTGAAGCCTTGGCAGCTATGGAAGGGACTGAGACTGCAAATGTTACAGCCAGCGGAATGGGAGCTATTACACCAACTATTCTACAGTTATGCAAAGCAGGTGATCATATTATTTCGAGTAGAACCATTTATGGTGGAACCTATGCTTTCTTAAAAAACTTTACACCTCGNATGGGAATTGAAACTTCCTTTGTGGACATTACAAAATTGGAAGTCGTGGAAGCCGCGATTACTAAAGATACTAGAATCATATTCTGTGAATGCGTTAGCAATCCGTTATTAGAAATTGCAGATATTGAAGGCTTGGCTAAGATTGCCAAAAAACACGGACTACAATTACTTGTGGATAATACATTTTCCCCTCTAACAATTTCTCCAACTAAATTAGGAGCGGATGTGGTTCTTCACAGTTTAACAAAATTTATAAACGGAAGTAGTGACACTATGGGTGGGGTTGTTTGCGGCAGTCAGGAATTAATAGATTCCCTGCGAAATGTGAATGACGGTGCCTGCATGTTATTGGGTGCTTCTATGGATAGTCTTAGAGCAGCCTCCATTTTAAAAAATATGAGAACCTTGCATATTCGTATGAAACAACATAGTCATAATGCTTTATTCTTAGCTGAAAAATTTGAAGCTGATGGACTAAAAACCGTTTATCCAGGATTGGCATCACATCCAGGACATGAACTATACAAAACCATGATGAATGAAGAATATGGTTTCGGAGGGATGCTAACCGTTGACGTGGGTTGTCTAGAAAAAGCAAATGAACTGATGGAAATGATGCAGGAACAAAATCTCGGATATCTTGCAGTTAGTTTAGGATTTTACAAAACATTGTTTAGTGCACCGGGTACATCAACTTCTTCAGAAATACCCGAAAAGGAACAAAAAGAAATGGGTCTTACAGATGGTTTAATAAGATTCTCTATTGGATTGGACAATGATATTGAGCGTACCTACCGCACTATGCGTAAATGCATGAAAAAATTGAAAATTCTGTCTCAAGAGCCAGCCTAAATCTTATTTCTAAAATCTACTGCGGAAATCTCTCTTTCTTCAATATCTTAAATCGCTGAAGTGGATACTGTGCTTTGTGTGGTAACAAATATGACTACCATATTTTGCATGTCATT
>BS_KBA_SWE02_21mDRAFT_10000157_pt1 | contig 23573 bp, 27 predicted proteins | sample BalSeasSWE02_21m_FD_9196 | JGI IMG/M metagenome (IMG submission 9196)
AAAATGAGACGGTCACCTGGTATGTTTATATGCTCATCTGCAGAGATGAAACCATTTATACCGGCGTGACCACGGACCCGAAAAAGCGACTTGCGGAACACAACAGCGGCGTGAACGGGGCAAAGTATACCCGCTCACGCCGTCCTGTTTCAATGGTTTACCTTGAGGAAGTCCCCTCTCGCTCCGATGCCGCCAGTCGCGAATACCGCTTAAAGCGGCTCAGCCGGCAGCAGAAACTGCGGCTGATCCAATCTTCCGGTTTTCAGCCGGATCCTTCCTGACTATCATATAAAGTCAGAGGAGCCAAGCGAACCCATCACTTTAGTCACTTTATTTAACTTTAGCAACTTTAAACGCAAATTAGTGAACTTAACAGCAATGCGCGAATGACGAACAATCGAGTGACGAACATTCGAACGGAACAGCAAAAAAACAGGTCGGCATTTCCTTGCCTTCACAGAGTCTTTGGTTCGATTGTCCAATTGTTCGATTGTTCGTCACTCGATTGTTATCTTTTGAGTTAATGACATTGACTTTCAACTTATGCGATTCCAAGGAAATCATGCCCTTCGAGGGATAACCAAAAGCCGGGCCTTGAGACTCGGATTTTTACTCATACCAGGAGAGGATTTCCGACAGGTCTTCCCGAGCGGTCTTTATTCTGTTGACGGGGGATTCTTTGTCCGGATATCCCATGGCTACGGCAAGGAGGATTTCCATATTATCGGGGATATCGAGTTGATGGCTGATCACGTCTGCAAACGAAAGAATCAGGCCGATGGGACAGGCTCCAAGGCCCATGGCATGTGCTGCCAGAAGCAGATAGGAAACCGAGAGCCCCACATCCAGATATCGGGTTTTTGGAAAAAGTCGGTCCATCGCAACGATAATGGCTATGGGGGCTCCATAAAAAGAACAGCTCCCCTGTTCAATGAATTGGCTGTACGATGTCCCCGTTTCGGTAATTCCCGGTTTCATCAGTTCAAGTACTTGGCGACTTCTTTGGGCGAATTTTTCGGGAAGCGGCTTGGTTGTTCCAGGACCGCAGGTAGTTTTCCTTTCGGCCTGGGCTTTTTTCAAGCTGCGTACCAGCCTGTCTTTTTCTTCGCCATAAGTGACAACAAACTCCCAGGGCTGGAGGTTCATCGCCGAGGGCGCGAGGCCGGCAAGCTGAAAAACCTGCTCAACCTCTTTTCTTGTGACCGGTTTATCGAGGTAGGCCCTTGTACTTCTCCTTTCCTTCATGGTTTGGAATAGATCCATAGTTTCTCTCCTCTTTCATGTTGAATGGGCAAGTGTACAGCCTACATCAGATTCAAAGACAATGCAATCTGTGCGGCTAACATTGCCGAGCGTTCTGGATTGTTGTTGACACGATCCTGTCATCAGGCTATTTTTTTAACGAACTCCAAAATCCAATCCCGCAGGGCGGGACCAAAATCCAAAATCGTGCCTGAAAGCGGTTTTCGTTCAAGTCCTGAATAGGAACAGGAGAGAAAATGGAAAGGGCGATGTTGTGGTTCAAATGTGCGGCGATGCATGACCCGGTCCGGCCGGTTTTGAAACGGGCTGCGGTCATTGGCTGGGAAGCCAAGCAACGAGTGGTTGATTTGACCATCGAACGTAATTTAAAGGGGGAAGAACTCCTTCAACGGATGAAAGGCTGGTTTACGGTAGATGTGCATCAGGCCCTGGAAATTATCAGCCGTTACGGTAGACTGAAGATCCTTGACGATTCCGATCTTGTCGTGGAAACAAAAGATGTGGAGATGTTGACAAGCCTTTCAGAGAGTCTCCAAGAGGCATTTGGTGGGGAGGCCTGGGTTGAGCATATCCCCAAGAGCATGCTGGCCTGACGGCATCTGCGGAATTCGTAAATAACCTATTAAATTGTGGTATTTACGTTCATTCTACCACCCGGGAAAGTCCGGGGCTTTTTTCTATTTCTCTAACTTTTTATAAGGAGGGAGCCATGTACAAGATTCTGGAAGGAAGTGAAGGCAATGTGCTGGGGGTTGAGGTGGTCGGCGGGTACCTAAAGAAAGACGTTGAGGAATTAAAGAAAATCTTTGATGACAAAATTGCCGAAGGGCACGGCAGACTGAACTTCCTTATCAAGATTGACCAGCTGGATTTTGGCAAAAGCGAACTTGGCGCATTTTATGAGGATGCTAAATACGCCCTTTCGCATATAAAAAATCTTCGTCACATTGCGGTGGTGGGAAACAGCAAGTTGGAAAAAGCGCTGATTGTAATGGACAATAAGCTTATGGGCAAACCGAAAAAGGAATTGATCGAAAAGTATTTTGATGTAGCCGACATGGAAAAGGCCTGGGATTTTGTGCGCAGTTAGACCAGGCTTTTAGAGAGTTTGCAGATATCTTCCCCGAGGGATTCGCTGGATTCCTTATGATCACGAAACCCTTGGGGATACTGCTTTCCGAAGAAGGGACCGTCACCTTTCAGGGGAGGCGCCCTGCAGATCCCGGTTCACTTTGCAGGTAATGGTTCCCTTCCTGATGGACGCAAAGCATGCCATGCACTCCTCGCACGGAATGATTTCGTTATCCTTTCCGGCAAGAATTTTGCCGGCCGCCTCAGGGTCCGCAATCATCTGCCGGCCAATGGCCACCAGATCCATCAACGAACCCTCCACCGACTTGGCGGCCATGCCGCCGATCCCCAGCTTCCCGACACCGATTACCGGAAGGCCCGTCGCCTCCCTGATCTGGGCCACAAACGGTATATTTGCTCCTGCGGGCTGTTCTTTGGGGAAAGCGGCTGTGGGGACCAGAAACTTTCTTCCGTTTTCCTCCTGCCAGGAACCCTGTGCGATCAGCGAAACATCCAGGGCATCCACACCCTCGTGCACCAGGATCCGGCTGATCTCCAGGGCATCCGCCGCTGTCTGTCCGCCGTCCACCTTTTCCACCGCATTGAGACGAAACAAAATGGGATAGTCCTTTCCGAGTTTTTCCCTGGTGGCTTTCACCACGGCAATGGCGAATGTGGCCCGTTTGCGGGCATCTCCCCCATAAAGATCATCCCTTTGATTGGTAAGGGGGGAGAGGAACTGACTGATCAGATAGAAATGGGCGCCATGGATCTCCACCCCGTCAAATCCGGCAGCTGCCGCGCGGGCCGCGGCGGCCGCAAAGTCGGAGACCATTGTGTCGATCTGCTGCAGGCTCATGGGAAAAGGTGTTACATCGGGCCGCAGGGCGATTCCGGACGGCGAGGCGCCCTGCATTTCCCCTCCGGAGGGAAAAGAACGGGCGCCTGCGTGGTTGATCTGCACCACCGCAGCGGCGCCAGAAGCCCGGATGCTGCTGCAGAGTCGAGCCATGCCGGGAACCTGTCCGTCGTTCCACAACCCCAGACTGCCTGGAACAATGCGGCCGTCAGGCCGCACCGAAGTGGCCTCCACAATGACAAGCCCAATGTCTCTTGCCCGTTCGTTATAAAAGCGGATGACATCGTCTGTAACAAGCCCTTCAGGACTGCCATAGTTTGTGGTCAGAGGTGGCAGGACAATCCTGTTTCGCAACCGCATTCCATTGATTATCACTTCATCGTGCAGAGTTGGCATTTCTGTTTCCTCCATCTGTTGGGTAATTTAAAAAATTCACATCCCTTTCGGATCGACCAAATATGGCCTAAATTTGTACGCGAATTCCAACGAATTATTCCTTTCCAGACCCTTGCAGTAAACCGTAGAGAAACTATACCCGTTGCAATGTGGCAAGTAAAGAAAATCCAGATTTATCGGTTTTATTGCACCTATTCGGACTGGACCCGTTTCGGAGATTATCAGGTTCCTCGAAAGGTGACGGAAGAACTGCAGTATGGTACATTGCGGGAAGACCGGCTCAAAATACTGGTCTCCGGGATCGATTTTGAGCAATGAAAACGACCTCATTACTCTACATGTCGGTCCGTTAACAAAAAAAACTTCCGGAGGCGGTTGACATTCCCGGAAGGAATTTGATAAATGTAAATTTCGGGTGAGGGGCGCCCGTTAAGCCCATGCATCAATTTTTCTTCCTGCATTCATTTTCCGTGGTGCTCCTTTTTTGCAGCAGATCAGCTGCAACCCTCCAGATAAGTGCGCCTTGATCTGCGACCATCATGGTCTCCCGTTGTAGATTGGAGTCGTATCTGCCTGCCATTACCAAACCTTTATGAAGGTTCAACTTCAGAAATGAACCGAAAAGGAGGTGGCCATGGGATTTATCGGGAAACTGTTCGGAGGCGGCAAAAAGTATCCAACCCTTGCGGCCGATACAAGTGCCGCAAAAAATCTGGAAGCCATGAGGGATCCTCTGGAAAAGTTGACTGAGAAGGTGAACGACCCGATGGAGGTGATTCCTGCCGATGACAGCGCCTTTGTCTTCATCGGCAATCCTCCAAAGAACTTCGGCATGGCCTGGGTCGAGGAAGGGGAGGTGCACAATTTTAAAACCCTTTCTGAAGAAAAGGGTGTTCCGCAGAAAAAGTTATTGAAGCTTGTGGACGCCTTGGCTGAAGCCTACAGACGATGTGACATTAAGAACAGGTATTCGACCACCATTGGCGGCAGGGTGGTGACCGTGACCCCTTCCCAGGACTTGGCCAGGGAAGTAAAGAATATTTTAGCCAATGCCTGAATGCGGTAAAGGTATGCCCGGCGGCGGGAGAACGCCGTGGTTACACAAATAAATAAACAAGGCTTGAGGTGGCAGGAAAGGCCCGTTTCCCTGAAGGGAGACGGGCCTTTTTAATGTAGCTAAATGGCGGAGAGGGTGGGATTCGAACCCACGTGCCCCGCTACTAACGGGACAAGTCGATTTCGAGTCGACCCCGTTACGGCCTCTTCGGTACCTCTCCGTAAAGTTTCATGCGGTTTTCCTGCGCCGAGCAAGGAAGAATTTCTGCATAATGGTCCTGCATTCCTCTTCCCGGATCCCGGATACGACGTCAATTCTGTGATTCAGACGATGATCTTCCCCCAGGTTATACAGGGAACCTGCGGCGCCTGCCTTCGGATCAGGAGCGCCATAGACGACCGTGGCCACTCTTGCATTGACGGCGGCGCCCATACACATGGCGCATGGTTCAATCGTTGCCACCAGGATGGACCCATTCAACCGGTAATTCCCTGAAACCAGGCCCGCTTTTCTCAGTGCCAGGATTTCCGCATGGGCCGTTGGGTCACTGGTTCCGACAGGCTGGTTGTGGGCACTCGCCACGATTTCCCCGTCCTCACGGGCCAGGACCGCCCCCACCGGGACTTCCCCCTCCGCAAGGGCCAATTCAGCTTCTGCAAGGGCATGATCCATCAAATGATAAAGATCGACAGTCATATGACAGGGCTTTCTACAATAATTTTTCCCTTTCCGTCAACTCTCTTTTTACGCATCCAGCAATTCTAATTTTGACAAATTATCTCTGTGGGAGCGGCTCTTGTCCACAATCCGTTGGGTGGGTTCCAGCCGCGAAAAATCGTGGCAAAATACCACTCACACAGCATTTCTTGATAAAGCCGACTCTATAATGAGAATTGCTGTTACGCATTTTACTCTTGCGTCTTTTCAACTTTTGTCAGCCCGGGGAAAAAGAGTTGAAAAACGGTGCCTCCGGATTGATGACAGTCCGCCTCCGTAGAACAGAAATTGCATTCACTGATTTTCCCGGGGCAGATATCTTTTTCATCCGGGATGAATCGGCACCTGGTTGATTTCATATTAATTTTGAACCCATACCTTTCTGAAAAGATCTTCATTCGCAAAAGGTCTGCTCCTTTGCCGCCTGCATTGAAATCAAAGACCCTTTTAGAGGAGTAATCCATGGTGTCCTGGGTGGTGAAAAATCCTTCGAATATTCTTCTCTGGGCATCTTCAACGATGCCGACACCATAATCATGAACCATCAGCTCAGCGCCGGAATCCACTTTTTTGACGGATATTTCAATTTTGCCTTCATCCGGCGTATTTTCGATGGCGTTCTTGATAAGACCTTCCACGACCTTTTTCAACGGGTCCAGCGGGATGCAAATAGCCGGTACGGGTTCAATATGGGTGATGATGTCGATTTCTCGATGAGAAAAAAGTGTTTTTATGTCCTCCAATCTCTCCTCAACAAAACCGTTTAAAAAAACTTGTTTGGGTTCCATNTCTTTTGGCCCGAAAAACTCATCGATCCTTTTTCGGATCATATTGAGGTAGGGGCCTTCTCCAAACTCTTCTGCCAGAAGCGCTTCCAGTTCATCTGCGCACTGACTGAGAATTACAGAGAGAAGGTTGTGAATCATAGAATGCCTGCCTCGGATGATATCTTCCACCTGGTTNTGAATTTCGACAATGCGGTCCAGATTCCTGCGGATTCTTGCCATGGTAATCTTCCATTTGTCGTCGGGAAGGACGTCCATNTTTTTTGCAAGGATATTCATGGAACCGGAAAGGACGGAAACGGGGGTTTTCAATTCGTGGGAAAGGTGGTTGATGACCTTGTCCTTTGCCCGGTTCATGCTGGTGACTTCCTTTATGGCCGTCTTGAGTTCCTCCGAGTACCGGGCGTTTTCAATGGAGAGAGCCACTGTTCCGGCGACCATGCTGAGAAGTTCCACCTGTTTCTGATTAAAATCCCCCTTTTTCTTGTTGATGGCGCACAGGACCCCGATGATGCGATCCTTGCTTATCAAAGGAACAAGAAGCAAGTTTCTGGTATGATAGCCCAATATCTTGTCCCGTTCACGATGGAGTTCGGAGTCTCCTGTGGCATCCGAAACAATGATCGGTTTTCCGGTTTTTACCACCTCCCCCGCCACGAGGCTGTCGATGGGGAATTTCATTTCCTTCACCCTTCTCTGGGTGGTCATGTCGTCGTAGGAGGCGCCGATGAAAGAGAGTTCCTTCATCGCCACATCCGCCAGCACCACAAGCGCCCCTTCCGTTTCAATGAGCTGTTTCACTTCGCTGCTTACGAAATCCAGGAGTGTATCGAGATCGGGATATTTGGGCAGCGCGAGGCTTATTCTGAGAAGCGCTGCGTTTGTGCGATAGGCTTTTCTGATATCCTCTGAAAAGCGCGCGTTTTCAATGGAGGGGGCAACAGCGCCCGATATCATGCTCAGCAGTTCCACGTCTGTCTGGTCGAAGTTCCCTTCCTTCTTGTTTCTGGCGCACAGCACGCCCAGGATTCGATCTCCGCTCCGAAGGGGAACATCCACCATGTTTCGGGTATGAAATCCGATTTTTTTGTCCACTCCTTGGTAGAAAAGGGGTTCTTTTGACGTATCATGGACAATGATCGGCCGGCCTGTTTGTGTCACTTTTCCCGCGATGCTCCTGTTCAGGGGGAAATGCATCTTTCTGGATTTTTTCTGGGCGATGGTATCGTCGTATACGGCGCCAGAGTAATAGAGCTCCTGCTTTTCCTCATCCAGTAGCGCAATCATGGCGCTTTCCGTATTCAGAAGGTCCTTGATTTCATTGCTCACATATTGCATCAGGTCTTCCAGATCGGGGTATTCCGGCAAAGCCGTACTAATCCGAAGGATGGCTTCGTTGTTCCTGGCAATTCTTTTTTCTTTGGTGATATCTCTGAGGATGACAAGTTCTCCGCCATGTTCTCCTTCTGCTTCAGAATAGATGCCCGCTCTCATAATGACGTCCAGCACCCGGCCGTCTTTTGTCAATCGCCTGGTCTCGTGGCGAAGAATGATCTTTTCTTTGAGCAGTTTTTGAATCATGGCGCCGGTTTCTTCTCGAATGTCCGGGGGTGTGTAGGGAATGGTTTTTCCATCCAGTTCGGCAAAGGTCCACCCGAAAGTTTCCGTAAAAGCAGGATTCAGATAAAACACCCTCCCATCCAGGGTGAAGACCGCTATGGGGTAGGGAATAAAATCCAGGAGCGTTCGCATGAGACTTTCGGATCTTTGGAGTTTTTCCTTGGCCCGTTTTTGCTCCGTTATGTCCTGGAGGGTTTCAACGGCTCCGATGATGTTGCCCTCGTTGTCTATAAGAGGAGAAGCTGTGAAAAAAATCCATTTCTCTCCTGTTCTCAGGTTACTAAACAGTCTTTCCGCTTCATATCCGTTTCGATTGACTGCGGACTTATGGCTCTTCCCGCTGTAATAACCGGCAACTTCCTCTTCAGAAGCCCCATCTGCCATAAGATCCGCCATGGTGGGCCTTTCAGATGCATAAAAGGGAAGCCACTGTCTGTTGGTTCCTAAAATTTCGTCAGCGGAGATGCCTGTAAGATTTTCATACGCCTTGTTTACATGGGTAAGGATATGCTTATCACTAATGGCAAAGGCCGGGATGGAGATTTCGTGAAGAATCTGTGATAACCAGTCTTTCTCTTGGCGCAGTTTCTCTTGTTCCGCCTGCTGTTGAGCGAGCCGTTTTTCCAGGTCTCTGATTTTTTCCTGCATTTCGCTGAAGCCGGGTTTATTGGTCATGAAACATTCTCCGGAGAAACTGATAAAAATGTTTTTAACGTATAGCCTGTCAGTTCTTTGATACAAGGCTATGAGAAATTTTTCAAGCTTTGTTTGGATTCTGAACAGTCTATTACGGCTTTCTCCGATTTTCGGGCCATGGTTTTGAAAAATCACATCTTAAAATTGACACTCGAAGCGAATTTCATTATATACTGCCTAAACAAAAGAATTTGGATGCCGACGACAGCAGAATATCTCTGAGTTTTTTAACAAAACGGAGGGAAAGATAGAATGAAATGCCCACACTGTGAAAAGGAATTGTCTGGTTCGCTTTGTCCCGAATGTGGAGAAGGCGTGCTTGAAGGCGCAAACTACTGTATGGCGTGCGGTGCGCCTCTTGCAGAGGGATTGGCCCATGTTGCGGAGGAAGATGGATTTTTGGATGACAATGATGATTTTGATCTGGAAAGTCGGGTGCTTTGTCCTGACGGCTCCTGTACTGGAATTATCGTTGACGGGTTATGCACAGAGTGCGGGCGGGCGCCCGGTGATGTGGAAGCAACGGATGACAAGTTGGTTGAGGCATCGGAGGATAAGTCTGAAGAGGCAACGGAAGAGAAAGCCGATGAAAAACCAAAGAGCGACGACAAGAATGCGTAAGGGGTTTTTTCATGTATGAATTGAAAATCATATCCCAGTTCGCGGCCGCCCATCAGTTGCGGGAATTTCAAGGGGGATGTGAACGACTGCACGGGCATAACTGGAAAGTTGAAGTGTTTGTTCAAGGGGAAGACCTTGGAAAAGATGGTCTTCTGGTTGATTTCAAGGAGATTAAAACGGAAACCAACAGGATACTGGATGAACTGGATCACCGGTTTTTNAACGATATGGNGCCTTTTACTGCTGTAAATCCGTCCTCGGAGAATATCGCCCGTCATATTTTTGAAACCCTTTCAGCCCGGTTTGGTGGGGAGAGGGTCAAGGTCAGCAAGGTTACCGCCTGGGAGTCTGATTCCGCCTGCGCCAGTTATTTTGAGTGAGGACAACATGAAGATCTGTGCCATTATTCCTGCCAGGTATCAATCAAGCCGCTTTCCCGGAAAACCGCTTGCGCTTATTTCAGGGAAACCAATGATTCAGCACGCCTATGAGCGTGCACTGGCATGTCCGGAGCTTTCTGACGTATGTATTGCGACGGATGATTCCCGTATTACAGACTGTGTTAACGGCTTTGGGGGAAAAGCGGTGATGACCTCAGTGAATCATCGTTCGGGTACTGACCGGATTGCCGAAGCCGCCGCCGAACTGGGGCTGATGGATGACGATATTGTGGTCAATGTTCAAGGGGACCAGCCCTCGTTTCATCCGTCCGTGGTGACGGATCTCGTCAGGCCTCTCNTGGAGGANGCATCTATCCCCATGAGCACATTAAAGTGCAGAATCAGGGAAGGGTCGGATGTGCACAATCCCAATCATGTCAAGGTGGTTACCGATCGGCAGGGCTTCGCGCTCTATTTTTCCCGATACCCTGTTCCTTTCTGCCGGGACGGGGGGGGCGCCGGGAACCATTATAAACACCTCGGTTTCTACTGTTTCAGGATGGATTTTCTGAAGCGCTTTTCAGGGCTTTCCGAGGGGACGTTGGAATCGCTGGAGAAACTGGAGCAGTTGCGGGTACTGGAACACGGGTTCAAGATAAAGGTGGTGGAAACCCTGTACGATTCCATCGAAGTGGATGTTCCGGAAGATATCGGGAAGATCGAAGCATCCCTTCGCTCTTCCCGATTTTAGAAAAACCTAATCTCTGAAGATTGTGGCTGCCAGTTCGATATCTTCGGGGCAGAACACGAACAGCGCCTTGTTCTCTCCCGGGAGAGCCGAACCGTAGACATAGTTGATGTTGATCCCTTCCTCTCCGAATTTTCTGGCCATCTCCGCAAGGGTTCCGGGTTTATTCTCTATCTCCAGTGCAATAACGGGCATGATGTCGAACAGATAACCCTCTTTGGAAAAGTAATCCATGGCCTTGTCCGTATTTTCCACCAGGAGTCGTATCAGGGCATGGTCGACCGAGTCTTTCTTCATGGAGCCGTAACTTGCCGCCGACGCCACTCTTTTCAATGATTTTCCCCTTGCCTTGAAGAGTTCCTGAACATAGGCGGATGCATCCTGGATGGTGAGCGCATCGATATTGATCCCGGCATCCGACAGCATGCCGGTCAGCTTTCCCAGTTCCCCCGGGACGTTCTTAAGAAAGAGCGATATCTCGGTTCTTACCATTAGTTATCTCCTTTCCTTATTTGAGGAAGATCAACGGCTCCAGCGCTGTACCCTTTAAAGTATTTCAGGAAATCTGAATCGGTCGACAGGAGGAGTGAACTCTCCTTGTCCATGGTCTTATCGTACACGTCAAGTGATTTGATGAATGAATAAAACTCCGGCCCCTTTTCATAGGCGTGGGCGTAGATCAGCGTGGATTCGGCATCGGCCTTTCCCATGACTTCCTGGGCGGTTCTATAGGCTTCGGAAGTAATTCTTTTCAGCTCTTTTCCCCTGTTTCCTTCAATGATCCGCGCCTCCCCTTCGCCCTCGGATCGAAATTTCTGGGCGATCTGCTTTCTTTCCGCAATCATTCGGTCATAAACCGATTTACGGACCTGCTCCACATAGTTGAGCCTTTTGATTTGAACATCCACCAGTTCTATGCCGAAATCCTTCAGTTTGGGCTGGGCCTGTTCCATGATGCCGCGCGTAATTTTTCCTCTCCCTGTTGTGACATCTCCCAGGATTCTCTCTTCATCGGCGCGATCTACGCCCATTTCAAATTTGTCCAGCTCACGGTTGCTGTTTCTGACTGTTTCGATAAGGGGGTAAGAGGTCACGAAATTTCTTACCGCCGGATCGATGATATCATCCAGCCGGGCCAGTGCGCCCGTTACGTTGTTGACTGTCTGGAAAAACATGAGGGGGTCCACGATTTTCCATCGTGCAAACGTATCCACGTAGAGAAAAGTCTTATCCAGAGTGGGAACCTGGCCTGCATCGCCGTCCCATTCCAGCAGGTTCTTCGGGAAATAGTTCGCCTGCTGTATTACGGGAATCTTGAAATACAGTCCCGGTTGCAGTTTGGCCTTTCCGATCGATTTTCCAAACTGGGTAATGACGACCTGTTCCGTTTCATCGACTACATAGGCGCCGGAAAAAATGGCGATCAGGATGATAACCAGCGGGATGATCAGGAGTTTCATTTTCATTTTTTGCCTCCTTCAGTTCTTCCGAGGTTGAGCAGGGGAAGAACGTTGTTCTGGTCTGCATCAACAATATACTTGCTTCCCAGTTTCGGCAGGATTTCCTGCATGGCTTCAAGATAAAGGCGTCTTCGCGTAACATCTTCGGACTTGGAATAAGCCAGGTAGCGTTCCGTGAATCTGGCCGCGTCTCCTTTTGCCCTGTTGACGCGGTCGAGGGCATACCCTTCCGCATCTTTAATGGTCTTCTCCGCATTTCCCTTGGCAGCGGGAATTACCTTGTTGTAGGCCTCTCTGGCCTGGTAGACCATTCGTTCTTTTTCCTGGACAGCCTGATTTACTTCATTGAATGAGGGCTGAACCGGTTCAGGGACATTGGTCTTTTTCATTTCAACGGTGACCACTTTGATTCCGGTCTCGGCTTCATCAAGAAGTTTCTGTAAGAGTGCGGCGTCTTTAATGGCTAATTCTTCCCGCTTGCTGATCACTTCGTTGATACTGCTGTCGCCTACGATCAGGCGCATGCTCGATTCTGCAAGATCTCGGAATGTGGCCCTGATGTTGTTGACCTTGAACAGGTAATCATAGGGGTTTTTTATTCGATATTGCACAATCCAGGGAACCACTGCCACGTTGAGGTCTCCCGTCAGCATGAGGGCTTCGTTGTCATAGGAAGTGCCGGATGCATATCGCGTACGCACTCCCGCCTCCAGTGTCCGAAATCCGAATTCCTCCTTGAATACGTATTTCACTTTTACTTTGGTAACTTTTTCAATCCCTTTCGGGAGTTTGAAGTTCAACCCCGGCTGTGTGGTTCTGATATACTTGCCAAATCGTTGAACGATTCCCACTTCATCTACCCCAACGGTGTAAAAACAGCTCGATCCCAGAAAGAGGATGACAATCACTGCAACAATAAGCCATGATCCGCCGGGAAATTTTGCCCTGGCGCCTTTTATCTTTTCCAGAACCTCATCCATGCTGTGTGGGGCGCCTGAGCCTGGCTGCCCGCCGCCCCCCTTCTTTCTTTGCTCCTGTAACTTGTCCCAGTCCCAAGCCATGCGGTTTCTCCTTGGTTAAATGAACCTTATCATGTGATCGATTCTTTTCATTTTCGATGTTCGACGCTCTTGAAAAGTGTATGTAAAAACAAAAAGGATATAGGTAAAACCGCGTGAGGTCAAGAAATATCGGAAGGATGTGAAGGAATGCATAACTTATTTTTGACAGTTCAATAGCTTTTGTGATAGATGACACGGAGAAATACCTACGTTCAGAGGATTTACGGAAAAGCCCACGATCTATTTCGGTCCGGAGGATTTGGCCTCCACACGTTTTGTGGCTCTTGAAACGCGGGAAGGGTTGAAAGTTTGGAGAAGGCAGTTTCAATGGCGCCCAGCACCCCTGCGAATACAGCGGAACGTTCCTTAAGAATGGTTTTTTTCTGTGCATTTCTGATGCTTTGCCTGTTTTTACAGATTCTTATCTGTGATAAGGGGCACGGGGCCGAGTCGACCCCGGTTGCGATTGAGGGGGAAAACGGAGAGAACAAGGAAACGGAATTTAGCCTGGGCGCCTGGTTTGCGTCTTTTTTCAGCAAACACATTTCACCGGTGGATGGAAGCAGATGTCCCAGCGAGCCTTCCTGTTCTTCCTATAGTGCGCAGGCATTTAGAAGGCACGGGTTTGTCATGGGTTGGCTGATGACCGTTGACAGGTTGATTCACGAGTCGGATGAGGACAAGGTTTCCCCTGTAGTGGTTCGAGATGGAAAAGGCAAGATTATAGACCCTCTGGAAAATAACGACTTCTGGTGGTATTCGGAGAATAAGGCAATTGAAGACCGTTAATCTGCATATTCTGATTTTAATTTTTCTGGGAAACCTTCTGCTCCCCGCGGGCGTTTATGCAGAACAGCTTGTCATCGATGGGGACAGGCAGTTTGAATTTGGTCGTGAGCTCATGCATGATGGAAAATACGAACCGGCTGTCAAAGAATTTGAGCGGTTCACGCATTTCTTCCCGGATGACCGAAGAGTTCCATCGGCCCGTTATCTGACCGGGGTCTGTTACCTGCGGCAAGGGCGATACAAGGATGCCAGACAGGTTTTCACGGAAATCTTCAGCTCTAATCCGGACGGGGAATTTGCCGGCAAGTCCGTATTCATGATGGGGGAGACCTATTATGAGGAGGGGTTTCCTGAAAAGGCTGAATACTTTTTTTCGGAAGCAGCTAAAAAATATCCTTCATCTGATTTAAAAAATGCCGCCTTTTACAGGCTGGGATGGGCCAGAATGCGGGAGCACAGGTGGAAGGAAGCGTCTGAGGAGTTCGGCCGGGTTGAAAAAGGCAGTTCTCTCTACGACAGTGCGCAAGCCCTTGCAAAACAAAGCCTTAAGGGAGAGCTTCTGCCAAGCAAAGATCCCGTGACTGCGGGTGTGATGGCAGGAGTCGTTCCCGGATTAGGGCACGTGTATCTTTCGCGATATAAGGATGCTGCGGTTGCGTTTCTCTTGAATGGGCTTTTCATATGGGCGACGGTGGAATCGTTCCAGCAGGACCACAATGTGCTTGGCGGCATCCTGGCCTTTTTTGAGCTTGGNTGGTATGCCGGAAACATTTACAGCGCGGTGAACGGGGCTCATAAATATAACCGGAAAGTGCGGGATGATTTCAGCAAATCGTTCAGGGACAGGCTGGATCTAAGAATTCTTACGTCCAGGAAAGGGCCGGAAGGGGTCCTTCTGACATTTCAATTTTGATGATCATAATTTAAGGAGGCAGCAGGAATGAAAAAACTGGGAATTCTGGTGTTAATGGGACTATTTCTGGCCGGATGTGGTGCGGCAGCCAAGGAATCCGGTTTCTGGGAACATGACACCATGTATAAAAACTGGGACCATCTGAACTACAGCTTGTTCGGATACAAGGCTCCGACCCCGCAAGCCGGTCAGGAATCCAAAAAGCAGGACTGGTGGGGAATTCCCCAGCAGGGTGTGGTGATCGCAGAATAATAAACGGGAAAAGTGCCTGCCGGTCCCTGGAGGGATTCTTCAAGGACCGGTAAGGGCTCCCGAAATCTTCTCGAAATTATCCAGGAGGGTGAAAAACCCATCACCCGGGGCGTTTCCCACGTGCCCCAGTATCCCGTAGCCTTCTGCTTTTTCCTCCACTTCTTCCTCGGATGCGTCCGTTAACAGAATCGTCGAAGTCATAGGGGAACGTTTTACCACTTCCTCCATCAGCTGAAATGGAGAATAACCATCTTCGGTTTCGCCTAAGATGATCAAAGGAATGGTTTTTCCTCCTAACTGCTCGATCATCTCCTCTCTCGTGGATAAGATGCTCGGCGCATAAACTCTCTTCTCCAGGAGCTTACCTATCTGCATGGCCTTTTCCTGATCCTTTTCAACGATGACCGTGCGGTATTTTTTTTCTTCCGTCATAATAAAAACCTCCAGTATTTGTTTTCTCTTAAGTTATTTCCTTCACGGATCGGCCTTTTTATTCGATCCGGTTCCGATCTCTTTTCTCCATAGATACAGGGCGATTCCCGTTGCCATGGCGGCGTTCAGGGAATCCACATCTTTTCTCATGGGGATGCAAATGCTTGTTGTGTTGCGAAGGCTGTCAGGCAATCCCGGTCCTTCCAGGCCGGGAACCAGGCAGAAAGAAGGAGGAAACCGGAAATCCTCCACATCCTGCCCTTTGGGTGAAAGGGTGACGATCTGTTGTGTGCCCGTGCATTCAATTTCAGCCAATTCAGGTCCCTTGAAGAGGGGGACCCGGAAGAGGTTGCTCCCTGCCGCCCTCAGTGCCCTTGGATGAAATGGGTGGGCAGACTCTTTCATCATGACTACCCTTGACACGCCGAATGCCGCCGCGGTTCGAATAACCGCCCCCACATTGGCGGGGTCCTGAAAAGGGATCAGGAGCGTGCAACCGTGGGTTCTTACTCGGGCGTTGAAGTCAGGCAAAGGGGGGACTTTTACCAACAGAAGCGGGCGTCCTGTGTTGAAAAGGTCTATCCGGCGAAAAAGATCCGGACTGAGAGCGAAGGAAGGAATTCCGATTTCCGTTTCGAGCGGCAACTGTTCAAAGGTTGCGCAGGTTATGATCCCGGTGCATTTTTCCGGAAAATCTCTCAGGACTTCTTTTGTCTGTTTTGGACCGGAAAGGATGGCGACCCCCCCCTTTTTTATCCCATGGGCGCTTGTCAGTTTTAAAAAGGATTTAAAGGTTGGATTATCCGCACTGCAGATCTTTTTTTCTCTCATTCCTTCAGCCCTTCGATAATCCGGTTCCTCATCGTTTCGGTCGATTCTTCTTTAAAATTATAAAATAAGAGAAGCAGTCGCAGGAATTTGATGGCCAGATTCCGGTCTTTCAGGGCTTCTTCGGTGGTAAGGTGGTCGCTCGTATCATAGAAGGACTTTAAACTGAAAAAGAGTTCGGCTGTGTGGATTGGGTCTGTATGGGACTGCCTGTATTTTAAAATGTTCTCTAAAAGCTCTTCCAGGGGTTTTCTGTAGCGGGTTGCCATCCTGTAATTATAATAGTGGATTTCCCTCTCTGTCCCATGTTCTTTCGGGGCAAACTGCTCGATCTTATGGACAAGCAGTTCGAAAAGATCCCCTGGTTTTGCTTTCTTTCCGGGTCGTATCAGCGTCGAAAACAGGTTAAATCCCACGGGTTCATTCTCCGCTTATTACACGGCCTTTTATGTTTTTGACCGCTTGAAAAAGGAAAAAAGCCGTTCCCGCGACCAGTATAATGGTTGCGCCGGAGGTGAAGTTGTATTTATAGGAAAGCCAAAGTCCGAAAAATGTGAAACAGATACCAAGAAGTGAGGACAGGGCCATCATCTGTGCAAGAGAGCGTGTGTATCTTTCCGCAATGTAGGGTGGAATAGTCAGCAGGGCAATCGTCAGAATCAGACCTACTGCCTTGATGATCATGACAATGCTAAGGGCGGTCATCCCCAGGAGGAGAAAATAGAGGAATTTGACAGGGATTCCTACGATAAATGAAAACTCTTCGTCGTAGGACATGGCGATGAATTCTTTATAAAAAACGAAAACTGCTATGAGTATTACCGTGTCTAAGGGCGCCATGAGCCATATGTCAGCCTTTGATACTGTAAGGATGCTGCCGAAAAGATAGCTCATCAGGTCTGTGTGATAGCCCGGTGTCAGGTCTATGAACAGGATTCCCAGCGCCATCCCCACAGCCCACAGCACTCCGATAACGGTATCCGCCCGGTGTTTGTTCTTGAAACTGACGGCGCCCATAATCATGGCCACTCCCACAGCAAAAACCGCAGCCCCCAGGGAAGGGGACAGACCCAGAAAAAAAGCAAGCCCGATCCCGCCGAAAGCCGAGTGGGCAATGCCGCCCGAAATAAATACAATTCGGTTCACTACGATAAGACTTCCGATAATACCGCACGAAATGCTCACGAAAACACCTGCAAGAAGGGCATTTCTCATGAATTCAAATTGAAGGGCATCCCACATGTTATTCCCTCTCGTGCGTGGAAAGTACCCGGTGGGGCAGACCGTGGGCGATCAGGTCCACGGGACACTGGTAGGCGGCATCAATCATTTCCGCGGAAATCTGTTTGTCGCTGTGAAAGGTAAGGGAGCGGTTTACACAGGCTACCGATTTAACATGCCGTGATATGACCCCCAAGTCGTGGGTAATGGTAACGATAGTGACTTTCTCATTCAACTGGTGGAGAAGATCGAACAGGTTTGTCCCGAATTCCAGATCCACACTGGCGGTGGGTTCGTCAAGAAAGAGTATTTCCGGATCCGTTGCCAGGGCCCTGGCTATAAAAACCCTTTGCCTCTGGCCACCGGAAAGCTTTCCGATGGATACACGTCGGTGTTTCCACATCCCCACCTTCTTTAACGCGTCTTCAGCCCTTGGGAAATCTTCCCCGGAATACCATCTTCCGATACGGGATCGGGATAACCTTCCCATCAAGGCCACATCCAGAACGGAAATGGGAAATGTGATATTGAAATCAATGTTCTGGGGTACATAACCGATACGGTGTTTGACATGGTGCGGGGGTTCCCCCAGGATTTCGATATCGCCTCTGTCAGGCTTGATTAACCCTAACATGAGCTTGAGCAGCGTTGTTTTTCCACTTCCGTTGGGGCCTATGATTCCCAGAAAATCACCCTGTTTCAACGTGAAGGTAACGCTTTCGAGAACTGGAGTTGTTTCATAGGAAAAAAAAACTTCTTTCATTTCGATGGCTGGAATATTCATAAGCCCTAAGGTTTGAGGCTCTCCTTCAGGCTTTCAATCGCTTCCTTGATGACTTTTTCGGCTACCTTGGCCATGGTTTCACGGACAGCCTTTTCAACAACTTCCCTTATTAACGCCTCGATTCTTTCTTCTGTCATGCCCGGCAATCCTTCAACCGGGATGGAGCCCAATGGGCCACAGGTCCTGCCTTCCTGCTCCAGTTTGGACATGATTTCTTCCAAATCCTCATCAGGAAATTCGGCGGAGGCCTCGGGATAAGGTTCTTCATGCGTTTCGAAATCAAAATCCGAGGAGGTAAGGGAGTCTTCTTCACTGTCTTGATCCGGATCGGGCATGTTTTCCGAAAGGATTTTCATTTCCTTTGTCAATTCATCCAGGTCAATCTCCGAACGGTTGTCCAAAAGTCTTTCCTCTTCCCGTTCAGGAGGACCGGCAGGGGAATAGGGACTGTTGGGCAGAGCTTCCTTCCTGACGACATCTATGAGTTCTATGACTTCGCTTTCGTCTGAAAGGGTTAAGCCTGAAAAGCGGACCTCGTTCCGGTCCTTTTTATCATTTCCTGTTGAACCATTGCCTGTAATCATGATGGGCCCCCGAATGATTAAGTGAAAGCCGACAAAACCGTATGAGTTGAAAAATAGCATACAGGCGGTGAGCTGTCAAGGTTTTTTGAATGGGGACTATTTATTGTATCTATTTGTAATGTAAGATGAATATATTCGATATGGGTCGTGTGAGACTCTTCGTTCTCTTGCCTTGCCTGTTTCAGCGCATTTATTTCTGGTTGACCACATAGATGCCGAGGCTGACAAATAACAGGGATAATCCAAGGCGGAGGGTTGCGGGTTCATGCAGAAAGAGTATGCCTGAAATGGTTGCAAAGACCGGCGTGAGGAAAGTAAATCCGGAGATGCGGCTGATCGGGTACGAATATACCAGATAGAACCAGAAGAGATAGCTGATGAAAGCAACGATGATGCCCTGAAACAGGATGGAAGAAAGGATCAGGACGTCCACATGACGGATGGGTGTTTCCCCGAACAACATGCTCAGAGCGAAAAGGATCGGGATTGAAAAAATCGTTTGATAAAAAAGGGTATGATGATGGGTTACTTTTCCCACCAGTCTCCTTCTGATAAAGATCGTGGTGAGGGCCCACAGAATGGCTGCCGCGATGGCAAACAGATCGCCTGTCAACTCGACAAAGGATGGCAGGCCCACGTGTTTGCTCAAGAGAATGACGATGCCGAAAAAGGACAGGAGAAGCCCCAGACCCTTTGCAACAGTGATTCGATCTCCTTTTAAGAAAAAGTTTGCGCCCAGGGTGTGGAAAAAGGGGGAAGTATAAAGAAGTATAGATGCTGAAGAAACGGTTGTGAAAACAAGAGAAGAGAAGAGAAAAGCAAATTCCACACCGAAGAGGACCCCAACGGCGACTCCATCCAGGATACTTCCCGGGAAGAGACGCATCCCTTTTGACTTCATCCAGACGGCCAACCCCAGCCCGGCGATCACGGATCGGATTCCGGCGCAGAATATCGGGTCGATCCCGGCCGTACTGACTTTGATGGCCACCGAGTTTACGCCCCAGAGAATACAGAGCCCGGTGAGCAGGGCCATCGCTTTGACGTCGAGGGTTTCTCTTGAAGTCATTCCGCGCCTGACGGCAACCAAAAAGGTCTCACGCGAAGGCGCAAAGACGCGAAGTATTTGAAAGCAGCTTTTTTTTGGGTTCCTTTGCGAATCATTACTTTTCCGCTCTTCGTCCTTCTTCGCTCCGTATCTCTCTTCGCAGGAGTTTCCCCACCTTGGATTTGGGGAGCATGTCCCGAAACTCGATATACTGGGGCACTTTATAGCCGGCAAGCCGACCCCTGCACCACTTTATGAGGTCGTAGCCGGTGATTCCCTTGACGTCCTCTTTCAGGACCACAAAGGCCTTGATTCGCTCTCCCACCTTGGGATCCGGGATCCCCACGGCACAAGCGCCGACAACCGCGGGATGTTCCTGGAGTGCCGACTCGATTTCCGAGGAGGAAACCCTGTAGCCTTTATGTTTTATGGTATCCACGGTTCGATCCACGAAATAGAGATACCCATCCTTATCCATGGATACGATATCGGCGGTGCGATACCACAGGGCCCCATCTATCTCAATGAAAGAAGCAGCCGTTTCCTCCGGCTTGTTCCAGTATTGGGTCACCATCTTTTCCGAGTGGACGAGAATTTCTCCCGGCTGGCCTTCAGGGACCGGCTCAAGAGTATCGGGGGCAAGCAGTTTTATCTGTTTGCTGGCAAGGACTTTTCCCATGCTTGTGGGCGGGTTTTCCTGGTCGGTAGGGCACATGGAGACTCCGCCGCAGGTCTCGGTGGCTCCGTATCCCTGGTAAATGGGGTTCTGGAATTTTCTGCGCCAGCGTTGGTTGATTTCCAGCGGAAGGACATCTCCGCCGTTAAAACAGTATTTCAGGGAACCGAGATCGTAAAAGTCGAGGCGGTCGTGTTCCAGCATCATCCTGTACAGGGTGGGTACGCCGATCAGGGTCCTGGCCTTGAACCGCTGTGTGGAATCAAATATGGCGTCAAGGTTTACTTTGGGCATCAGGATAATCGCCCCACCCACTAAAAGGGTGCTCAGGGCGCAGGTCTGGCCGAGAATGTGAAAGAGGGGCGCGGAACCGAGGACCACATTTTCCGCCGGCGAAAAAAGGTGCTTGGGAACCATGACCTGCTCCATGGCGGATTCCAGATAAAGGCCATGGGAAATGGGGACTCCCTTGGGGTCCTTGGTGGTTCCCCCGGTATAAATCAGCTCCATGACGTCGCTTCCCCCCTGTGTTGCGGGAGGGAGTGGTTCTCCCTTGGCCTTTGTCATCTTGCTGAAAGAAAGCGTATTTGCGTCCCTTTCCGTTTTCCCTTTGGGGACCCGGTCAAATGCCCAACCAAATGCCGTTTTCCACCATGGGAGAAGGTCCGTCAGTTTGACGACAACTACCTTCTCAATGCTCGTATCGGGAATGGCCTGTTTGACATATCCGTAGTTGGTATCCGAACAGACAATGCTTCCGGCGCCGCTGTCATTGCCGATGTAACGCAGGTCGTGGGCGGTGTATATGGGCGTGATCGGAACGGCTACGGCGCCTGCCCTCTGTATACCCAGCCAGGCAATCACCCAGTGTACGCTGTTGGGGATGTACAGGATGACTTTTTCACCCTCCGCCACGCCCTGCTTTCTCAAAGAGGCAGCGAAATTTTCCGTGAATTCGAGGATGTCTCCATAGCTGAAGCAGGTCCCAAGATAGATGATTGCGGTCTTGTTCCGGAACTTTTCCGCAGCCGAGGCAAACGCTTGAGAGACATTGTCGGGTTGGTTTTCTGTGTCCATAAAATTAAATTCCGAAATAGGCTGACTTTACTTCCGGGTTATCCATCAGTTCCTTCCCTGTTCCCGTCAGAGTCAGCATGCCGTTTTCGATAATATAGCCGAAATCAATCATCGGTAGAACCGGCCTTGCGAACTGCTCGCTGATGAGCACGGTGATTTGTGATTCACTTCCCAGGACTTTAATGGCGTTCACCAGCAGGGTCTGCATCATGGGGCTGAGTCCCAGAAGGGGTTCATCCAGGAGCAGGAGTTCCGGGCGGGCTACGAGGGCCATGCCTACAGCTAACATCTGCTGTTCTCCCCCGCTCATGAAACCCGCCTTTCTGCGCTTCAGGTGGACCAGTGCCGGAAACAGGTTGAAAACAAACTGAAGCATTTCCTGTGTGCTTTGTCTTTTTTGCAGATATCCCGCAATTTTGAGGTTTTCAAGCACATTGCTTTCAGGAAAGATAGGGTGCCTCTCCCGGCAGAGTACGATGCCCTTCTTTACCCTGTTGCTCGGGCTGGTTTCCGTGATGTCTTCTCCCTTGTAGGATATCTGCCCATACACGGTAATTCGCTCTCCGCCTTTTCTTTTTTCCTTGATCCGCATGTCTATGATCAGGCCTGAAAGGGCATTCATCAGGGTGGTCTTCCCGGCACTGTTGGAGCCGATAATCCCGATGACCTGTTTTTCCTCGACCTCCATGCTGAAGTCATTAAGAGCCACGGCGTTTTCAAAAAAGATCATTAAATTTTTGACTTCAAGCATGGACATGGCTTTTCATCTACACCTCACTGCCCAGGTAGGCCTCTTTTACCGAAGGATCTTCCATCACTTCCGTGGACGGGCCTTCCGCGATCTTCCGGCCGTAGTTCAGGACCATGATCCTGTCTGCAATCCTGAAGAGTTCTTTCAACCTGTGTTCGATCATGATAATGGTCTTCCCCTGGGCACGCAATTTTTCAATGATGGGAACGATGCCCGCTACCTCGGCCAGGCTGAGGCCGGAGAAAAGTTCATCCAGAATAATCAGGTCCGGTCTCAGGGCAATGCTTTTTGCAAGTTCCAGCCGCTTGAGATACCCCTGTGGCAATGCGCTTGCCGCTTTGTAGGATACATGGGCATCCCGCTCAAACCCCACTTCTTCCAGCAGATCCAGCGCAACGGCGTCCCTTGCCCCATACTTGCCTCCCGCCAGTTTCTTTACCCTGGGTGAATAAAGGGGAACGATCAGGTTCTTATAGGCGGGAAGTTGATAAAAAGGCTTGACCATCTGGAAGGTCCTGGAGATTCCGAGATCCACTATTTTGTATGGGGGTTTGCCTGTAATATCCGTTCCCCTGAAAACAATGTTTCCGGATACGGGTTTTACAAACCCGGTAATGAGATTGACAAGGGTTGTTTTCCCGGACCCGTTCGGGCCGATGACGCCCAGGAGCTCTCCCTCTTTGAGGTCGAAGCTGATCCCGGTAACCGCCATGACTCCCCCGAAGGTTTTCGTGAGGTCCGATACTTTGAGCAGGGTAGATCCGGATTTCATTCGACTTCCACCCACCTTTCCAGCTGGTGATACTTTCGCTGTACGTAGGAGAAGATCCCCTCGGGAACGCCCACCACGAAAATGACCAGAAAAAGGCCATAAAATACAATTCTGAGGGCGCCTAAAGCACGAAGCATTTCGGACAGGGGCACCAGGATGAATGCTCCAAGCATGGGTCCCGCAAAAGTTCCCGTGCCACCCACCACGGCCGCGGCGACGGGCATGATGGAGTAATCAAGGGCAAACCCCGGCATACCCGCAAACATGTCCAGGTGGGTCACAAAGGCGCCGGCAAAACAGCCGACGGATGCGCCCATGAAAAGGACCTGGGCTTTGTACCAGTAAATATTTAGCCCCGCATTCATCACGGACCGGTCATTGTCGTTGATGGCTTTGATAACCAGGCCGTAATCGGAGGCCATGATTCTTCGAAAGCCGAACAGGGCGCACAAAAGAGCAATCTCTATGACATAGAGAGCCGTCATCTGATTGGGAAATGGGGTGAGGCCCGTAAGTCCTTCCGTTCCGCCGAATATTCTGGTCGCTTCCACCAGCCTGCCAAACATGAGGGGAAGAACCAGTGTCACCATGGCGAAATAGATTCCTCGCAACCTGAGGACAGGCAGGAGGATGAGCATGCACAGTGCCCCGCCCACCAGGGTGGCGATGGGGATGGTAAACAATGGACTCACGCCCCAGTAATAATTCAGGA
>BS_KBA_SWE02_21mDRAFT_10000158_pt1 | contig 23434 bp, 21 predicted proteins | sample BalSeasSWE02_21m_FD_9196 | JGI IMG/M metagenome (IMG submission 9196)
TTCATTGTTTCTCCGTTTTCTAACGTTCGTGATGAGCGACATAAACAGGCGGCTGATTTAGCCAGATCGATCAGCAAGCAAGGGAGCCGGAGACTCTCTTGGCGGGACACCCTGGACGATTTCTTGTTGCATCCAGTTTGGGGCTATATCGCTCTTGTAACGATCTTGTTTTTCTTTTTTCAAATCGTCTATGGATTGGGCAGCGTGATCGAAGGCCCAGTATTGAAATTCTTTGACCAAACCAGCAATCTGATTATTAAAAATATTAACCAGACATCTTTTCTGTCCCAAATGATTGTGGGTGTTATCCAGGGTATCTCTGGTGGATTTGCCATTGTTTTGCCATACCTTGTACCCTTCTTGATTGGTTTGGGTATTATGGAAGATGCTGGCTATCTTCCTCGAGTAGCATTTCTGATGGACAATCTAATGCATCGCTTGGGGTTGCATGGAAAAGCCATAGTCCCCTTTATTTTAGGTTACGGTTGCAATGTTCCTGCAGTTATGTCTACTCGTATTCTGGAAGAAAAGCAAGATAGGTTTCTGGCAGCAGCATTATCAGTGCTTGTACCATGTTCGGCCAGGCTTTCGGTCATTTTTGGTCTTGTAGCATTTTACTTGGGACCTTTGTGGGCTTTGGGGATATATATTTTTAATATATTTGTGATCGCCCTTACAGGTCGCATCCTGACCCTTATCCTGCCGGATGATTCTCCAGGTTTGATCTTGGAAATTCCAGTATACAGAGTTCCTACAATTAAAGCTGTAATAAATAAAGTATGGTTTCGTGTCCGTGAATTTATTGTTGAAGCTTGGCCTTTATTAATAATTGGCAGTATGTTTCTGGCCCTATTAAACTATTTTAATATTAGTCAGTTCCTTAACATTGTAGTAAGACCGTTTACATGGGTGCTTGGGTTGCCAGCAGAAACCGGAGTACCGTTGATGTTTGGTATATTGAGAAAAGAACTTTCACTCGTTATGCTCCGTCAAGCGCTTGGTGTTGTGGAGTTCTCTTCTGCGATGACTTCTCTGCAAATGCTAACATTCACAGTGTTTGTTGTTTTTTATATTCCGTGCCTTCCCACGCTAACCGCATTAAAAAAAGAGTTGGGGGGCAGGGAGATGGCATTAATCGCCGGATTTACCCTAGTAGTGGCGCTGGTGGCATCACTTTTTGCACGGGGAGTTGGTGCCCTTTTACTTGGGTAACAAATAATTATTAGAATTCTTTCGCTCTAAATAACCATAAAGTGCGCTAAGTACCAACTGGATTTTTGTGAACTCTAATTATATTTCTGGCAGAAAATTATTATTTCTGGAACCCGGGAATAATTATTTCTAATTTTAACTTGCCAGATCCAATGAAGATAAAGTCAAGTCCAATTGAAAAAAATGATCCGATTAACCACAAGTTATGGAACGTAATTTGGGAAGTTGCTGTCAAACCTAATGCAGAGAAAGTGGAAAGATTTTCTCCAGTCATCGCGAGAGGTCGGAACTTGCGTTTTTTGCCCAATTACCCGCAATGGCAATCCAATAAAGAAAGGTTCCAGAATCCATAAAATCTTCCATGGGGGCCAAAGCCCAGTGGCTGCAAAGAAGAATAATAGCAAACCATTAAGTCCAATTACAATCGCAGGTATTACCAGCCAGAATTGACGCATCCAGAAAGCCATATAAAAAAACGCCAATCCTAATGAGATCATTTCTAAAGGCCAAAAAGATGACCAAAGACCCAATTGCCAGATATTACGCAAAAGAATAGAATCATCCCAGCACAAAATACCAGTATTCCAGGAATTAGCAACCCGGCAAGACCGCACACATGTGGGAAGAAGAATGGGGGCATGCTGAAGAGAATTCCACAAGCAACGATCGAGAGTGGTCACATATTAAAATTTGATAGATTAGTTTGACCTTCTGACATAGGCAGATTGCCTGCCAATGAAAGGATCCCAATGAAGATCAGTAAAATTTCAAAAAAGTGATGATTTATTTTTCGCTATTAACTCCAAAAATAATAATTTGAAAATGCACTGTCAATTTCTCTTAGATCATCTAATGATAAGTTGATCCTATGATCTTAGTGGAAAACGATCTTCAATACAGAAGTTATTAAAATGGTGGCAAGCAATAGTCCTGAAACTGCAGATAGGATGATGCCTAATTTTTGACTGACCCAGCGACCAGTTATTCCTTTTTGTGCAAGATAAATGGGTAGAATTATTGAACCAGCTATTATGAAAGTTTCAGCAGGCCATGTGTAAGTCCATAAATCCCACCGACCAATTATTGTAGCAGATGCCAGAAGTAAGGAATTACCAAGCAATATCCCAATTGGGATCAAAAACCAGGGATATGCCTTTGATGCCATCAGAAATGACAACAATAAACTGATTGCGGCTAATTCCATAGGCCATGAAAAAAGAATAATATTCCAACCATATATACCTCCAACCCAGAGCATACAAATATTGGCAATTATGAAGATAAAGATTGCCAATAAGGTGGTCTGTTTGGTTGAGTACTTTCTTAAGTCGTCAGTTTTTAGATCTTTAGGGATATTAAAAATTTGATTGAGAAAATTATTTATTTCTTTATCGGAAAGATGTTGAAATGATTGTGATGAAATGGAAGAATCTGTATCGCCTTTTGAAAATGAGATATCTGGTATTGCCTGTCTGTCGCTCCCTGAATAAATTGCCTTCTGGCCATCCCCCCAATTCCTTTCGATCAAGTCGGTGGGAAAATAGATAAAGTCTGGGATATCAATTTTCGAATTCTTAGCAGCTATCAAAAGGTTGTCAATAAATTCATTTGTGGTCTGAAAGCGTTCCTCAGGGTTTTTTGCCAGGGATTTAGTAACAACTAATTCGATTTCGCGTGGAATTTGCGAATTTAACTCTCTAGGAGAAATTAGGTCATCGTTAATGTGTTTTAATAGGACTGCCACAGGCGTATCAGCCTCAAAAGGAACTTGCCCTGCAAGCAGTTCATAAGCGATAACTCCAACTGAATATATATCACTTCGAAAATCGAATTGGTTCTTTAGACCTTGTTCAGGAGCCATGTAACTGAGAGTGCCCATCAAAGCACCAGAAGCAGTATGCTGTGTTCCTTCCACCATATGTGCAATTCCAAAATCAGTAAGAATTGCCTGTCCCCTGTTATTTAATAAGACATTTGCTGGTTTTAAATCCCTGTGAATAATTCCAGCACTATGCGCAAAAGCCAATCCTGAAAGCACATCCAGCAAAATTTTTATACTGAAATTTATTGGCATACTTTGGGAATTTTTACGATAAGCAGTTTGAATAGCTTTTAAAGATTCCCCTTCCAGTAATTCCATTACCATAAAATAGATTTCGTTTTGAACATCGAAGTCATATACCTGAACAATATTGGGATGATGGAGTGCTGCAACAGAGCGGGCTTCCTTCTGAAATCTGGTGAGAAAATCATGTTCTTCAATAAGATCAGAACGCAATACTTTGATGGCTACAAAACGATCTAATTGTTGATGATAGCCTTTATATACTTGAGCCATACCTCCGCGTCCAAGTGGTTGGAGGATGGAATATTTTCCGAGAATTGAACCTTGGAGCGAAGAAGAATTCATATGTTAATAATCATACCTAAATCAATTATTTTGTACCTATCCATAGGCTAACATATATCGATGAATTTGCATCATGGTAAATTTAATTTATAACCTAGACCTCGTATGGTTATAAGAAGTTGAGGGTTGCTAGGATCAATTTCTAATCGTTTACGTAATCGCCTGACCAGATTTTCTATTTGGTAGTCGAAAATATTCTCAGAAGGGTATTCTGGCCATACAGCTTGCCCGATTGCTTCCTTGGAGCAAACATTGTGACGGTTTTTGTATAAATGAACAATAAGCTTGTATTCTTTTGGTGAAAGAGAGACTTTTTTACGATTAACACGAACAAAACCCTCTTGCAAATCAATAACCAAGTCCGGAAATGGAATATCCGCTTTAGTGCTTTCCGGATCATGAAAGGAAAATGAAGTGTCCCCAACTTGGATTGTATCTCCATCTCTCAACTCCATGATCTTGGTGATACGCTCATTATTTAAGTATGTTCCATTTGTGCTTTGCAAGTCCTCAACATACCAGTGGTAACCTTCATGATAAATGCGTGAATGCTCACGCGAAACACGGACATCGTTAATAATCACCCCGCACTGAATGGATCTCCCCACCGTGGTTGACCCAAATTGAATCTTGTGTTCCTGCCCGATGGGATCTATCAAGAATGGCGAAGCCGAATTATTTTGGATGTCTATAATCGTCATGAACGCTAGTATAGCATGCCTTGAAATAATGAAATTTCATTCCAAATGCGTTATTCTCAAGATCAACTATATTCTAGCATTAGGGATGACCAGTTATAGGATAACTTTGAAAATAATTTTACTGTCTCCCTAAATTCTCTTAATGGATTAAAATTTTGCAGGAAGGTTTTCTTCAGTATTTTAGGCCTACTCTTCAATTTCATATAGGTGTTATCCAATATCGTGTTAAAATAGGCTATTGAGGTTTGTCATTGTTGGATTTCGCTAATATTCTTTATTCTCGAAGTTATTGCTATTAGATAACAATAACTTTTCCAGATAAAAAAATAGTCAATTCTCCATTTGATATTATGCAATTATTTATCTATAATATAAAATAAACTTTGCCATTCAAGGTGAGTTAATAATAAAATAAAGGGAGTCAAATATGACGCAAAAAAAGAAAGGTGTCATCGGAATACTTACAGGTGGAGGAGATGTTCCTGGGTTAAACCCAGCAATAAGAGCTGTGACAATAAGAGCTTTGCGTGAAGGCTTTGAAGTAATTGGCATCCGGCGAGGTTGGGGTGGATTGGTTGATGTGATCCGAGATAAAACAGCAGACAATAGTAATAATTATATGGTTTTGACAGAAGAATTGGTAAATAGAACAGGCCGTACTGGCGGTACATTTCTGCATACATCCCGAACCAAACCGAGTAGTATTAAGCTTGATGATGTTCCCGAACATTTAAAAGAAAAATATAATAAGGATAAGAATGATCTTACTCCTGAAATATTGAAAAATCTGGATTTTCTTGGGATTGATTTCTTGATCCCCATTGGGGGAGATGATACCTTGAGTTACGCGGTCAGAATGTTTCAGGAAGGTGTAAAAGTCGTTGCTATTCCAAAAACAATGGATAACGATGTTCCTGGTACAGATTATTGCATAGGCTTTAGTACATGTGTAACTCGTACTATTTCATTGGCAAATAGCTTAAGGACAATCGCAGGCTCTCATGAACGACTTTTAGTATTGGAAGTATTCGGTCGGTATGCTGGTTTTACGGCAATGCTTCCTACAATGGCAGGCGCTGCGAATCGCTGTGTTATTCCTGAATTCAAATTTAATATCGACCGATTGGCGGAGCTTCTTGTGTATGATAGGACACATAATCCCAGTAATTATGCGATAGTACTCGTGTCTGAAGGAGCAATGTTTGAAGGGGGAGAAATGATTTTGAAGGACCGCTCACTGGATGCATATGGGCATGCAAAACTGGGGGGGATAGGTGATCTGGTTTCCTACCAGTTGAAAGATGCAACAGCCAAGTATAACCAGGGTAGACCGATCGATATTGTCAATCAAAAACTGGGATATATGGTCAGGGGTGGGGACCCGGATGCTATTGATTCAATTGCACCTATGGCTTTTGGAAACCTGGCGCTGGATCTTTTGCTTAGGGGAATTCATGGTCGTTTGGTTGTCTTAAAAAATGGGCGATATGATAATGTCCCCCTGGATGTTATAACAAAAACTAAAAAAGTCGTGGATGTGAAAGAATTTTATAACACAGACCGCTATCGCCCGACATATGAAAGTTTTGAAATGAAACCGCTGTTTATTATGACAAGTGAGATGTAAACGATTTTAAGCACGGGCAATAGCTAATTCCATCTGGGTAAATTTTAAACGGTTTAAAACTGCCGCGCTTATATTGCGCATTAAACCATATCCCAACTTTGGATCAATTTCAGCCAGGGCTCTCAACGCTATAGAATCTATGGCAATTACTCTAATTGGCATGGCAGCGCGAACAGAAGAGATAAACTGATATGGTTCGATCATAGAGGATACTCCAAAGGCTTCACCGGGTGCAATTGTTCCAACCAATGCATTTATGATGGCACCTTCGCCGCCGCCACTATAAATTAGGTCCACATCACCTTCAAGAAGTAAGTAGAGCTTGGACGCTATTGCATCTTCTCTCGCTACGATCGAGCCTTTAGGGTATGATTCTATCTCCGAGACCATGGCAACTGCTTTTAATTGGTCCTGGGTAAGATGGTTAAAAAATTTGTAACGATGCAGAGTTTCAACGGATACCATACACTATCTCCTTTTATTTCATGGAAATAATATCAATAACAAGATTTACTGCTTCTGGTACTGCAGCGGCAATCAATGGACTGAGTTCTTCACTGAAATCATAGACGTTTTCAGCCTCGATCGCGATAACAGTGATGTTCTCGTCTTTTGGAAGAACGATCCCCATGCTTCGCCCTAAATTTAATGCATTTCGAAGGCTGGTATCATGTGCAGAAGAAGTGTGCCCTGAAGTCAGGTCAGGAACCTCGCTTAATGGAAAAGAAACCACTTTACCTTTGGGGTGTTTACCGCTGGATAAGGCATCTATCAATATCACTTTTTGATAACCTGTCAACCTTTCCATTAGGCTTAAGCCGCCTAGCGATAAGAACTCAAACTCAAGGTCAGGGTCTCCTCCATATTGATTCTTAAGGTTTTGAGCAATCACCCATCCAACCCCATCATCCCCAAGGATGGGATTTCCCAAACCGATAATAAGAGTACAGTTTTCAGTCATAATTATTTGAAAGGGGCTGTCTTGTGTAGACAGCCCCTTTTGGCATATCCCTATTTATTAACAGAATTGTTTGAGAACATCTTGAGTGTTGCCTTTTGCATCATAGATAGTGACTTGCAAAGGCATCTGTCCTGGCAATGAGTGAGTTGCACAACCGAAACATGGGTCATAAGCCCTGAAGGCCATCTCAACCATATTAAGTAAACCTTCGTTCACAACCGTGCCTTTTTTAATGAGACTTTGAGCAGCTTTTTTGATGGACATACTCATGGGGGCGTAATTATTGGTTGTGCCGACGATCAAGTTTACTTTTGTAACCACCCCGCGTTCGTCAGTCCAATAATGATGAGTGAGGGTTCCGCGTGGTGCCTCCACGATGCCTACGCCTTCAGTGGGTTTTTCGGTAGGAATAGTGTGGAAGTTGGTTGAAGTAATCTCTGGGTCTGTTGCCAATTCCACCCAGCGCTCTGCTGCATAGAGTAGTTCTATCAAGCGAGCCCAGTGGGTAGCCAGGCGCTGATGAACAGGTTTGCCTCCCAGAGTGCTGTAAAATTTATCATATTCTTCTTGAGCGAGAGGAGTTGCCATTCCATCCGCAGCATTCAGGCGAGAGAGAGGTGTGGCGGTGTAGACGCCAGAGTCTTTTCCGTCCACAAAACCTTTCCAGCCAACTTTCTTGAGATATGGGAATTTCAGATAGGTCCAGGGCTCGGCGCGCTCTGCTATCCAATCCTGGTAATCATTCGGGCCGTATTTTCCAATTCTTTCGCCATCTGGTGCCACGACACTAACCAGGCCATCGTAAAAATTAACGTGATTGTTATCATCTACGGTGCCGATTGAATAGGTATTATGCGTATAGATATCGCCCAATATTAGATCAAGGTAAGCTTTATTACTGAGGACAATATCGCCAAATATTTTGAGCGAGAATTGGGCAAATTCGACCGCCCAGCGTCCCATTGTTTCAATTTCTTTACGCTGTTCTTCGGTAATACCTTTGGTTAATCCACCCGGGATGGATGTGCATGGATGGACTTTACGTCCACCGATCATCTCTACAACATTATGACCATATTTTCGCATCTGTATTACTTTGCCACCAATTTCCAGGCCGACTTTATGGATAACGCCCAATATATTTCGCTCGGCAACTGGTGCATCAGGTCCCATAATGAAATCAGGTCCAGCTAATGCATAAAAATGGGTGGTGTGGTCAGTGCAGTAAAATGCGCTGTAGAGTAATTCGCGTAACATTTTTGCGGTGCGTGGAGGGTCTACATGGTAAACAGCATCAGCTGCTTTGGCTCCAGCCATATGGTGGGCTTCTGGGCAAACACCGCAGATCCGGTTTGTTAGCAGTGGCAATTCTTCCACCGGACGACCCACACAGAAACGTTCAAAACCACGTAGTTCGGGGATCTGGAAGTATGTATTGGCTACATCACCGTCTTCGTTGAGAAATATTTCAATCTTGCCGTGACCTTCCAGGCGTGTAATGGGATCAATTGTTATCCTTTGCATATTTCCTCCAGGATCATTTTCCGTTGGATTTGACTGCTGAAAGACTGCCTCTAAGCAATGATCCAGCAAGGTTAAAACGATAAAACTGTCCAGCCGGATCGACGAGGCCATCTAAAATGCTATCAATCTCTTCCGGATCGTTGCTATCAATTACTGATGCAAATGCAGCCACCAGGCGTGCTCCATAATCGATAACCCCTTCTGCTGGGCCATAACAACCGATGCATTGCGCTCCAGCTGCAGGGCAAAGAGCTCCACAACCCTGGCGTGTTGCTGGACCGTTACATGGGATTCCTTGTTCAAGTAAGCAAAGGTCTGGATCAGCGTGCACCAGTTGAATGCGATCAAATTTCTTAATCTTTTTGATTCCACGTGTTCGCTTGCAATCATCGCAAACAGTGGATGCTCCAGCGCCGATAACAGCGCCTTTGGGTGGTAACTCAGCTTTTCCTTGAAGCACTTGGATGACAAGGTCAATAACTGCCGCAATTTGGTGCGACTCAGGCGGGCATCCGGGCATGTAATAATCCACATCAACTACCTGATCAAGAGTTCTTAGAATGGGGAAGAGAGTAGGGATGTAGATTTGTCCTTCGGGCATATCGTAAGAAGGTTGAGGCCTAATATTTTCCGGATTCTCGGTAGATGGTGTCGAATAAGCAGTATCAACGATTTCTTTGATCGGAGTGAAGTTGGCCAATCCGGGGATGCAACCTTCGGTGGCGCATGACCCAAATGCTACCAGGATTTTTGATTTTTTACGAAGTAATTTTGCGATGTGTTCGTTTTCATCATTTCGAATTCCACCATTGAAGAGGGTTAATAAAATTGACCCGTCTTCCATGGCTTCAACATCTTTATACTTTGCATCCATGGCCACTGGCCAAAAGACAACTTCGAAATTTGCATCCACATCCAGGATTTTTTCATGGATATTCAACACCGCGATATCACAACCACCGCAGGAGGCTGCCCAGTACATGGCAAATTTAGGTTTGGCAGTCATGCTATTACCTCCACCTGAGTCTTTTGGGTTGGAATAGTTACTGTATTTCCAGGTGCTTTCCAATTTAATGGACCCAGAAGTCGAACTTCCTCAACAAATTTGTTGATTTCAGATGCAAAAATCGCGCCTTCAGCTGCGCTTGCCCATAGAAGTTTCAGCCGACCGGGTTCCATCCCCATTTGTGTAAGGACGCGCTTCATAAGATGGAACCGACGCAAAGCCTTGTAATTCTGATCTATATAATGGCAGTCACCTGGATGGCAGCCGGAGATTAGAACAGCATCTGCACCACCTGCGAATGCTTTAAAGATGAAGGTTGGATCCAGGCGCCCAGAACACATCAACCGAATAAGCCGAATATTGGGAGCATATTTCATTCGGGCAGTGCCAGCCATGTCTGCGGCACGGTAGCTACACCAGTTGCAAGTGAAGCCAATGATTACGGGTTCGAAGTTTCCGTTAGTCATATAACATTCTCCTTATGTTGTTAGGCATACTCTTGATCTTTAATGTGCAGAAGGAGTAAACCGTTGATTTGTGAAAGAATTTGGTCGTTGCTGAACCCCGTACCACTTATGGCTCCTGCCGGGCAACCGGCAACACAGGTTCCACATCCTTGGCACAAGGCAGGATTAATTTCGGACAACATTGTCTCTTCGTGGAAAAGAATGGCGTTGAAAGGACAAAGGTCGTTACAAATGCGACAACCGGAACATTGTTCCTCGTTCACTGTAGCACGAACCGGCTCCAGTGATATTTCTTTTTGCTGGATCTTTCCCAGAACTCGAGCTGCAGCAGCAGCTCCTTGGGCTACTGAGGCCGGGATGTCTTTAGGGCCCTGAGCGCAACCAGCAATATAAATGCCATCGGTCATTGTAGCAATAGGATCCAATTTTGGATGTCTTTCGATATACCAGTCATCCGAACTGCAGGAAATGCCGAACATTTTGGCAACATCCTTGGCGTCATGACGTGCCTCTAAACCTGAAGAGAGGATAACCATATCTACAGGGATACGCCGCTGTTTGGAAATCAGTGTATCTTCTACCTGTATGACCAGTTTTCCTTCTTCGTCCGGTACTCTGGCAACTGATGAAATTTCAGCTACCTTTCCACGGATAAAATTAGTACCTTCTTCTAAGAGACGATTGTAAAATTCTTCATATCCTTTGCCAGGTGTGCGTATATCAATATAGAAGTTATATACTTCGGCACCAGTTCGTTCATGAACTAAGTGGGCAAACTTTAAACTTTGCATACAACAGATGGATGAACAGTAAATGTTGTGATTCTGATCCCGACTGCCAACACAATGGACGATGGCAACAGCTTTTGGTACTGTTTTCCCATCGCGCAGGACGATCTCTCCACCAGTTGGGCCAGCCGCATTACTTAAGCGCTCAAATTCCAGGCTAGTGTATACATTTTCCAGGCGGCCATAACCGTATTGAGGAATGCGTTTTGCATCAAATAGATCGTATCCGGTAGCTAAGATGATATTTCCAACCTGGATTGTGATTTCCTCATCTTTCTGTTCAAAATCGATCGAACCTGGTGGGCAAAATTTTTCACATGCTTTGCAAGTACCTTTGATGAAATAAATGCAGTTCACTGCATCAATAACTGGATATTTAGGAACAGCTTGTGGGAAAGGAGTATAAACAGCTTTACGATTGGCCATGCCTACTTCATAAACATCGTCAACTACTTTTTTGGGACATTTTTCCCAACATATCCCGCACCCTGTGCAAGTATCAGTATTTACATAACGGGCTTTTTTATTTACAGTTACTGCAAATGAACCTACATATCCATCAACCTTGGTTACTTCACTCCAGGTTAACAATGTGATGTTGGGGTGATTGCCAGCTTGAACCATTTTTGGAGTGAGAATACAAGCAGAGCAGTCCAGGGTAGGGAAGGTTTTGTCGAACTGAGCCATATGTCCACCAATGGACGGCTCTTTTTCAACCAAATAAACATGGAAACCTGCATCTGCAATTTCCAGAGCAGCCTGGATACCTGCGATTCCACCGCCGACAACAAGCGTATCCGGGTGAATTGGAACACGCAATGGTTCGAGTGATTCATGGTGGGCAACTCTGGCAACGCCTCCAGAAACAATTGCTTTTGCTTTTTGGGTTGCTGCATCTTTGTCTGTATGTACCCATGAATCTTGTTCCCTTATGGAAACNAGCTCACACAGATAAGGATTTANATCTGCTCCCTTACAAGCTGTGCGGAAAGTCGCTTCATGTAGATGNGGGGAACATGCNGCCACAACAACACGGTTGAGACCTAGCTCTTTGATGTCTTTCTGGATCAATTCCTGTCCTAGGCTTGAGCACATGAACTTGTAATCTCTGGAGATCACTACACCATCTGAAGCTAATTCATCACCCGCCCATTGGCTGACCTCAGCGACATTGACAACACCTGCTATATTTGTTCCGCAGTGACAAACATAAACACCAATTTTTTCAGTCATAAGCACCTCTCCTGTTTGTTAACCCTGCCTTGAAAATTAATACCATGCAGGGAAAAATGATTTTTAATAGGTTGGGATGAAAAAAACAGGAATTTAACCATCAATCAACCTTTACCAGAGACCTTTCAATGGCATTGGGTATTACATCTTTGTTGATCCCGAGACTTTTAGGTTCACATCCTAAAGCAGATCCCATTAATTGAGTAAAATAAACGATCGGGATAGAATAATTCGTGCCAAATACTCTGTTTACTTGACGTTGATAAACTTCAAGGTTCACATTGCACATGGGACAGGTAGTGGCTATAATTTCTGCCTGGCTATTTACTGCATCCTGAAGAAGTTTCTCTACCATGTCGAGAGCAGCATGCCGGTTGGTAATGATCAAAGATCCACCACAACAACGGGATTTTGATTCAAATTCAACAGGTTCTGCCCCCAGTGCTGTTAGAAGATCTTCAAAATAACGGGGATTCTCCACGTCTTCATCTTGCTTACGTGGACGAACCAATTGACAGCCATAATAAGGAGCTACTTTAAGATTGCTTAGAGGATTTGTGACGCTATTCTGGATGGTTTCCAATCCAACATCCTCAACAAAAATTTCGATCAGATGATGCACTTTCATGTTGCCTGAAACGTGCAAATTATCTTGTTCTAAGGCATAATTTATGTGCTCAGCTAGATCTGGGTCAGCTTTGAGATATTTGTTGGTTGTATAAGCATTTTTAAAACATGCGCTGCAAGGAGCTACAAAATCGTTCAGGCCAGCTTTTTCAGCAATGGCAAGATTTCGAGCAGAAAGTGTGTATGCCAGAAGTTCGTCTACGGGAAAATATGCTGTTGCTCCGCAACAGTTCCAATCTTCCAGTTCCTTGAATTCAACTCCCAAGCGGGAACCAACTTCAAGTGTGGAAATATGATAATTTTTCCCCAGACTTTCAAGGGAGCATCCGGGATAGTATGCGTATTCTTTCATGACAACTCTCCAATCGGAACGATCCTTCTAATTACGTTTTGAAGGTTTTTTATCCTCTTTATTTTCTTTGGAAAGAGATTCATTTTTCCACTGAAAACCAACTCCGATGCAGTTATCGCTTCTTGAACAATATCAAATGTACTGAACTTGGGCAAGTAAGAAGCTGCAAGGATAGGTTCGTAGGATCTTCCAGAATTTACGATCATTTTTATGAAGCTTTCAGAGAAAGCGGGTCCTATAAGACCGCTTTTATACTGATCCTTCCACATGGAATATCGTTTGAGAGCATACATTAATTCGGCAATATCAATCCCCGCTGGGCATCTAACGGTGCATTGGTAGCATGAAGCACAAGACCAGTAAGTATTACTTGCCAGCACTTCTTCCTTCATATTTGCGCGTATCATCCCGATCATCTTACGTGGAGAATGATCCATGAACTCAACAGCAGGACACGAACCAGAGCAAGTTCCACATTGCAGACAATTTGTTATTGGATTGTCGTGAGTGGCGTAAAGCATATCGCCGACTTCATTGCTAAATGGATATTCATTTGTCATAGTTTTCAACTCCTAATCCAAAGTATTGATGGTTGGTTAAATATTTTTCTTTTCTTCAAATAATTTCAATAAGGTGCTCACTTTCTCTAGAAGAACTTTCGGTTCAATAGGTTTTTCGAGCAGTCCATCTAAATCGGCAAATTGAGGTTGGACAGATTCATGCGGAAATAGGAAAGCAAGTTGCTCTCGAATACCTGTGATTATGAGAATTGGTATTGCGTTATATTTGGGATTCTTTCTAATCTTGCGCGCTACAGCCACGCCTTCAGCCCCGCGTCCCATATTGACATCCAGCAATAACAGGTCAAAGGGGCGAGCTTGAAATAAATTAAAACCTTCTTTTGGATTGTGTGCAACTTCGACTGTATAATCAGCCCTCTCTAATATTGGTTTTATTCCAGCTATATAATCCGGATCATCATCGATAATTAATATTTTTTTGGGGTTGGTCATAAGTATTCTCCTGAAAAATGATGAATAAACCTCGATGTCGTACTCTAGGTTTTAATGATGGGCAGCTTTATCGTGAAAGTGCTGCCTTGACTTAGTTCACTGCTCACTGAAATTGTGCCGTCATGGGCTTCAATTATTCTGCGTGTAATTGCTAAACCTAGTCCACTGCTTTTCTCTTTCTTTAATCCAGGTTCCCCGGTAAAAAAATCTTCAAAAATGTATGGAAGATCTTCGTTGGAAATACCTACACCGGAATCATTAACTGAGATTACTGCCTGATCATCTATAACTTCAGAAAATAGCTTTATTTGGCTTCCAGGCCGTGAAAATTTGATGGCATTGCCCAAAAGATTACCAATAGCCTCCACCAATGTCCCTTCATCTCCTAAGATGAAAATTGTTGAACTGGTTACGACTGTATCGATACCAACATCGTTCCTGGTAGCTTGATGCTGAAAATTTTCAATAGCTTTTGATATGACTGTTTCAATTGAAATTTTCTTAAAATTTTCTTTGAGCTTGTTTACATCTACTGAAATTACGCGCAACCAGGTATGAATCAAGTTAATGAGGTCATTGATTTTTGTCTTCATTCTTTCAATTAATTCTTTTTGATTGTTATTAAGTTTTTCTGATAATTCATCTTCCAGTAGATATAAATTTTGTTGTACAGCTCCCAAAGGGGATTTTAGTTCATGGGATACCACTGCTGCAAAATGCTCTTTCATCATTTCTTTTTCGCGCCTAAGAGCAATAGTTTCTAGAACCAGTTCTCTCCTTTCAATACCGCGCCCAATGATGAGGCGAAATTCATCAGGTGTAAAAGGTTTTGGAAGAAAATCATAAGCTCCATTTTTCATCGCTTCAATGGCTGAACTTACTGTCGAGTAACCTGTGATTACAATGGAGACAATATTAGGATCGATCTCACGGATTTTGTTTAGAACATCAAATCCAGAAAGTCCCGGCATTTTTAAATCTACACAAACTAAATCAGGCTGAAACTCATTTAGTAGTTGGAGCCCTGATTCCCCGTTAATGGCAGTTGAAATTTTGTATTTGCCCTTTTTAAGAATTTGTGTACATGAATCTAAAACGACTTCTTCGTCGTCAATAATCAATATCCTTGGTATTTTATCCAATCTATCCATAAGAATGCGCTTTCATTAATGGTATCGAGTATTCCTGCGGAAAGAAACAGGCAGCTTTATAGTAAAAGTTGTACCTTCGCCCAAGCGACTTTTTACATTGACTGTGCCATTATGTTCTTGGATGATCCCATAACAGATCGCCAGTCCAAGTCCCACTCCGTGGCCAGCATCTTTTGTGGAGAAAAATGGCTCAAAAATGTTTTCGAGATTTTCTTCGCTAATTCCTGATCCTGTATCATTGAAATCGATCACTATGGAATTCTCTTCTGGTTCGTACTTGGAGGAAATATTTAATTCACCATTTCCTGTAATGGCTTCGGCTGCATTCAACATAATGTTCATGATAACTCGTTCAAATTGTGATGGATCGATGATGATCATGGGGAGATCATCTAGATTTTGATTAATCTTAATGTTTTGAAACAAGGCCTGGTTTTTTAAAAGAGAAACACACTGTTCAAGTAAATTGTTGATATTGTAAAGAGTTCTGTCTGGTTCACGTTGACGAGCGAAATCAAGTAAACCGCGTACAATATTTTTACAACGATTTGCTTGGATAACTATTTTTTGAAGAAAATCAGTAGAATTATCGCTCGAAGGAGTTTCCTCTAGCAAGAGATGCGAATATGTAATTATGCCGACCAAAGGATTATTTAGCTCATGCGCTACATTTGCTGCCAATTGGCCAATGATCGCTAATTTTTCAGATTCAATAACTTTGCTCTTAAACTCCTTCAATCTTATCTCTCGCTCTATTAGTTTTTCTGCCATAATATTGAAAGAGGAGGCTAATTCACTTAATTCATCATTTGATGTAACTTCTAATGACTGGCTTAGATTCCCCTCAGCAATACTTCGTGATGCTTTAACCAAATTATTGATTGGTACGGTGATCTTTCGCGAAAAATAATAAGATATCAAGCTAGAAATAGCTATGCCTAAAAGTGCAATTGATAAAAAAACCAATACCATTTGGCTCTTAATGTCCGAATATTTCTGCTCTAAGATTCCAACATAGAGCATGCCAATAACTTGGTAATGAATATTGTTAATGGGTTCGTATGCAGAGATATACCAATCGTTTACAACATATGCACGGCCTATCCAGGGTTTCCCCTTTAAAACCACTTGGTTATAAACTTCCTCAGAAACGCGCGTTCCTATCGCGCGAGAACCATCCTCGTTATTAACATTCGTAGAAATCCTGACATCATCCTGGAAGATTGTGACTGTGCCAATATCTTTTCCGTTATATTGTATGTCCTCGAATACTGTTTGTTTAATAATATCAACGATTTCATAATTTTGATTTAATAATATTCCTCCAAACAAAACACCCAATAATTTATTCTGGTTATCAATTACAGGGGCAGCTGCTTTGATCATTAAGCCGGATTTTAATTCTGGTTCAGAAAGCGGTCTGGATCTGGGTGTGTCAATGATAGTGATTTGTGATAATTCGGCCAAATGAGGAGCTTCTCGCTGTAACTCTTCATTTGAAATTATCATCGTTGATATTGCGGGTTTTCCTTGACTGATAACCGCTGCAACTAGTTCGTCATAATATTTTGTATTTGAAGGAGGAAGATCAGGGTTATTTGAGCGAAAAATTACCACCCCGTTGGCATCAGTCAGTGATAATATATCAAGATTCTCACTTACCTTTACTTTTATCAANTCATTATAGGTATCAACCATATTGTGTGAGAGCAATGCATCTTTGAGGAAAGATTGGCTGGCAGTGAAGCGGATCACATCATTGACGCGGTTCATCTGGCCTTGATAAATTTCTCTGGCAGAGTTTAAATCGTGCTGAACTTTGTCTTGTGTCTCTGCTAGGATTCGTGTTGAAATTAGTTGAATGCCAACAATAGTAAATATCCCGCTTGTGATAATAATGATAGGCAGGTAACTTAGAATTAATTTCTTGGCTATGGTTAAATGAACAATGTTTCCGGAAAATTTATTTTTATCCCGCTTATTATTGTATGGATCTATAGTACTATGCTCTATCTTGTTCTGATTCAAATTTACACCAAAAATTTGAGAACGATTTTGATATCAACTTCCCATTTGATAATCTTGCATAGGTGNGGATTATTTAGGCCGAATGGCAAAAAAACTTGGTTGCCATAGATCGGAACGGTTAAATCCTACTGTATAGTATGTGATTATTTATACAATAAGGTTAGTGGGAGAAGTCATACGTTGCTGTGACGATAATCACAAACTATGGATTGTTGTAATTTGACTTTATTTGAGTATAATCACATAACTTTTTTGGTGTATTGGAGTTTTTATGAATTTTCAAATGTGGCGCAAAGCTTTGCAAGTTATCCCTCAAGTTTCAAAAACTGAGTGGGATGATCTGGATATTATTTCAAAATGGTTGATAGCAACCAGGGCAGCTGTTTTGATAATGACTTTTCTTTCAGGAATTTTGGCAGGTTTGTTTGCCTGGCATGATAATAAAGCCATTAATTTTGGCGATTGGTTAATATTAATAATTGGTCTTGTTCTGGCGCATGCCACGAATAACCTTTTTAATGACTATACTGATTATATTCGTGGTGTGGATAAAGACAATTATTTCCGCACGATGTATGGACCTCAACCAGTTGCAGATGGGTTGATGACCAAACCTCAACATTTGATGTATTTTGGGATTACAGGAATTTTGGCTGCCTTAAGTGGTGGATATCTTTTGCTGATAAACAAAGGTGATCTGACAATATGGACCTTGCTCGGTTTGGGTGCATTTTTTGTCTTGTTTTACACTTGGCCATTAAAATATATAGCCATGGGCGAAATAGCTGTGTTGATCGTTTGGGGACCATTGATGATAGGTGGAGGATATTATGTCCTAACACAAACATGGTCGTGGAATGTGGTTTGGGCCAGTCTACCTTATGTACTGGGTGTTACTACAGTTATTTTTGGTAAGCATATTGATAAAATCCAAGTGGACAAAGCAAAGAAGATCTATACATTACCTGTGATCATAGGGGAAATTGCATCCCGCTCGATTGTCCTTGCCATGATGGTCTTGCCTTACTTAATTGTTCTTACCTTGATCGCCACAAAGTATTTTACTCCTATTATGTTGCTTGTTTTAATGGCTGTTCCTACATTGATCAAGCTATATCCGCAGTTTTGCAAACCTCGGCCTGAAAATAAACCGGATGGGTTTCCAGAAGGACAGGGAGGCTGGCCTTTATACTTTGCCCCTCAGGCATTTGTAAACAATCGGGCTTTTGGAATATGGTTCATGCTTGGCCTTATATTGGATGTTTTAATTCGAGTAATTTTTCCATTGTTTTGGAGATAATTATCTGACTCAATCATGAATCAATGATTTTAGCTTTTCCAAGCGAGAATTATTTTTCCAGCTGAGTAATGTGGTCGTATGCAGGTATAATTGGATTTAGGAGGTCGTTTATGGAAATTATTTGGTATGGTCACTCATGTTTTCGGATGACTGAACGAGGACTTGCTACGGTTGTGGTGGATCCTTTCGATTCTAATACAGTTGGGTTTTTCCCTTTAAAATTAAAATCTGATATTGTTGCTGTTAGTCATGACGCCCCTGGTCATAATTTCACGAATGCTGTGAAAGGAGCTAGTCATATCCTCACAGGTCCTGGTGAATATGAAATTGGTGGTGTATTCATAACTGCAGTTCAAACAGACGGGAATAACAGAAAAATAGTTGAACACGCACGGAATACATTATATGTTTTTGATTATGATGGATTAACTGTGGCTCACTTGGGAGATCTAAAACAAGTCCCTACCCAGGCTGAAATTGAGGCCTTAGGTCCTGTAAACGTAGCATTGATACCGATAGGTGGTGGTGACGGATTGAATGCAGCCAAAGCTGCAGAAGTTGTCAGCCAATTGGAGCCGAACATCATTATCCCAATGCATTATCAAACGGAGGATGGAAAAATACAACAGGATTCGCTCGATAAATTTATTAAGGAAATGGGTTTGCAGCCGATAGATATGGTCCCGAGTCTAAAGATTACCAAATCAGGACTACCATCAGAATCAAAAGTAATAGTATTGGATTACCAGCGTGGATAAGAGTGAGATGTCCATCAAATTGATTATGACTTGGGATATTGCTCCTGAAAATGAACAGGATTATTTTGAATTTGTCATTAGCGAATTTATTCCAGGAGTACAAAGATTAGGGCTGGAGCCAGTAGAAGCTTGGGCAACTATATTTGGAAATTCTCCTCAGATTCAAGTAGGTATGCTGGCAAATGATTTGCCGCTGGCACAACGTGCTCTACTTTCCACTACTTGGCGAGATTTGCAGCAAAAGTTGTTTTCATTTGTAAAAAACTACTCGTATAAACTTGTTCCTGCTCGAAATGGATTTCAATTATAAAATTTGAGTAAACTGGCAGAGCTGATATTAGATTGGTATGCTCTAAATGCTAGGGAATTACCTTGGCGCGGCTATAGTGATCCTTATGCTATTTGGATTTCCGAGATTATGCTTCAACAGACGCGCGTTGAAACTGTTATCCCATATTTTAAAAAATGGATGAAAATCTTCCCAAGCGTATCTGATTTGGCGCGTGCATCAGAATCGGATGTTCTATCGGTTTGGGAAGGGTTGGGCTACTACAGTCGGGCCCGGAGTTTACGCACCTCTGCCCAAAAAATAATGGAAGAGCATAATGGCAATTTGCCTGAAAATTTAATTGATTTGATCAAGTTGCCGGGCATAGGACGGTATACAGCAGGAGCGATCGCTTCGATTGCTTTTAATGCGAATGTGACAACGATGGATGGCAATATCAGGCGTGTTTTCGCCAGGCTTTTTGATATAAAAGAAGTTGTGAATTCTCCGGTAGGTGAAAAAAAATTATGGGAACTATTAGAAAATGAATTGCCGAAAGGGAAAGCCGGAGAATTTAACCAGGCGTTGATGGATATAGGTGCCAATCTATGCACACCTCAGTCCCCGCAATGCGAAAAATGTCCTTTGATTAAATTATGCCTCGCAAGGATAAAAGGAAAAGAACAAGAAAGGCCGATATTAAAACCTAAACCTGTTCAACCTCAATTTACTTATGTGGGTGCAATTATCCAGAAAGATGATAGTTTTCTGTTGACAAAACGTCCATCGCGTGGATTGCTTGGCGGATTATGGGAGTTCCCCAATGACAGGATTAGTAGCGATGAAGATGATCTGGAAAACAACCTGACTCATCTGGTGTCTACTAGATTCGGTAAGAAAATACAAATATTAACAAAAAGAGCGATCGTCAGGCATGCATACACCCACTTTCGTCTAATTTTGCATGCGTATAGTTGTAAATGGATCGCGGACAGTATCGATATACCAGAAATGTGTTACTGGATTCCGAGAAACGAGCTACCAAATTACCCGATGGGCAAGGTCGCGCGTCAAATTTCAAGGATAATAATTAAGGATGGAGTATAACGATTTCAACAAAGATCATCTACGTATGGTCGACGAACAAATTATAAGAAGGGGAATTTCTGAAAAACGGTTAATTGACGCATTGATCAAAGTTCCTCGGCATCATTTTGTTCCGGATAGTTATAAACATCTTGCATATTCTGATGGACCTCTTCCAATTGGGTTTGGGCAGACGATTTCCCAACCGTACATCGTTGCATTGATGATTTCAGAGCTTCATCTGTTGGGTAACGAGCATTTATTGGAAATTGGTACTGGTTGCGGATATCAAGCTGCAGTCTTGGCGCATATGGTTGCGGATGTTACATCAATCGAAATCATCCCGGAACTGGCCGGGAATGCAACCCAAACTATTAATAATTTGGGAATAAAAAACGTGAATGTGATAATAGGCGATGGATGTCTGGGATGGGTTCAAAAATCCCCCTATGATGCAATTTTGGTAAGTGCTGGCGCACCAGAAGTCCCTGCTCCTTTGTTGGAACAGTTGTCTGAAGGGGGTAGATTGATCCTGCCTGTAGGGGGCAGAGAAATTCAACAATTGGAAATTTGGCGCTGTTATAAATCAGATTTTAAAAAGGCAACCGGAATCCCGGTTGCCTTTGTTCCGTTGATAGGAAAATATGGATGGAAGATTTAAATTAATGGTTCGAGAAAACTAAACACGACTTAGCGTGACAAAAACCATTGGGCGGCGCTTTGTCTCCTGATAAAGAAAAGTTCGTATTGAATCAGTAATAACTTTGTCATCATCTATTCCACTTGTATTTACAATTTCTTTCACCCGATTAATAACTATTGGGAGAATTCTCTGCGAATCGTCAGGTGACAAAAAACCGCGGGTAATGATCTCGGGTTCATTGATTAAACGGTTGGAGAATTTATCCACAGAAATGTCGATCAAAAGAATTCCTGAGCGCGATAGTTTTTCCCTTTCGCGCATGATATCCTTATCTACTTCACCGATACTGGAACCTTCTACGAAGATGTAATTACCGGGAATCCGTTCGCCATGCGATAATTTTCCGTTTGATAGTTCTATCACCTGTCCGTTTTCAATAACCGCAATATTTTCTTCAGGAATTCCAACTTGTTTAGCAAGACTTGCATGGCGTTTAAGCATTCTCAATTCGCCGTGGATGGGAATAAAATATTTTGGTCTGATCAAGTTAATTAATAGTTTTTGCTCTTCCTGGCTGGCGTGTCCTGATACATGAACAGGGAGAATTCCGTCGTGGATAACATTGGCCCCACGTCGTAGAAGACGATTGATTGTCTTGCCGACAGCTTCTTCATTGCCCGGGATGGGATGAGAAGATAATACAATGGTATCGTCAGGCTTGATATCAAATTGACGATTACTACTTGTTGATAAACGTCCAATGATAGATGATGGTTCCCCTTGGGTGCCCGTACACATCAGGACAACTTTTTTGGAAGGTAAATTTAGCGCTTCATCCAAACTGACAAGTGTTGTATCTGGAATATTTATATAACCTAATTTGAGGGCAATTTTTGAGTTATCAACCATGCTGGTTCCCACAAATGCCATCTTTCGATCATGACGAATGGCAGCATCCGCTACTTGTTGCATTCTGGAAATCAGCGATGCGAAGGTAGCTATGATGACACGGCCGGGTGCATTTTGGAGTACCTCATCTAATGCGGGTTCAATAACTCGTTCCGATGGAGTCCAGCCTGGGCGTTCAGCGTTGGTTGAATCCGCGAGGAGAATATCGACACCTCGACGGGAAAATTCAGCTAATTTGGCAAAATCTGTCGGCCAGTTATCTGCGGGGGTGTGATCAAATTTATAATCCCCCGTGTGGACAAGTAAGCCTGCTGGAGAAGTGATTCCCAAACCAACGGCATCTGGGATCGAATGACTTACATGAAAGAATTCAACACTGAAAGGGCCAATATTGACTGTGTCCCCGGCCTGAACTGTATGCAGATCAACTTTTGTTGTATTCCCATTTCTGGCCAGTTTCACTTCAATTAACCCTCTTGTTAATGGAGTTGCGTAAACTGGGGTTTGCAATTCAGCAAGAAGATGTTTTATTGCACCGATATGGTCTTCATGTCCGTGCGTGATCACAACTCCTCGTACTTTCGTTGCATTGTCAATTAAATATTGAAAATCGGGGATAATGTAATTTATACCTAGCATGTCATTTTCTGGAAACATGATTCCGGCATCTACTACAAGAATATTGTTTCCATATTCATATGCCATCATATTCTTTCCAACTTCCCCCAATCCACCGAGTGGAATGATCCGTAATTTTTGATTTTTGTCCATTTATTAATATATTCCTTTAAATAAAATCTAAACCGCCTTCGGCGGGTAAAATGTATGTATAAAAACACCCCATGAGAGCAAATTCAACGGGGTGTTTAGAGGCAAACCGCAGTACACTTACTCATTCATAATAAACTGTCAAATAAGACAGTAAAAGTCAAATCTATACCCCATCATTATAACAGGAGCAGGTTTATCTGTCAAAGATACCAGCACACTACATGTCAAGGGTGGATTAATAATTTGGCATGTATGGATTACTGCCAAGCTGGAGATAGGGTTCCTTGCCCATCTTGCCAATATGGTGCCCACACAAGTGAAACGAGCTGAACATTTATATCTGCTTTACGGGGTTTGATTACCAAAGTATCAAATATTTCTGTCTGAGGATCAAGTTTCTCGCCCAGGCTTGCAACTTCTGCATTAAATTCGGCTTGAAGATCTTTGATTTGTTTGGCAATAGTTTCAATAGTATCTTCGGCGCGCGTGACATCTTTGGATTCTTCAAATGTGCGACTGGCGCTGCGCATGGCAGTAGTTGCTCTGCCTATGGATGTTTGACTGATTTTCCTTCCAGTAAATGCTCCCAAAAGTGCTGA
>BS_KBA_SWE02_21mDRAFT_10000159_pt1 | contig 23348 bp, 32 predicted proteins | sample BalSeasSWE02_21m_FD_9196 | JGI IMG/M metagenome (IMG submission 9196)
AGCTATAGAGCCGTTTTTGGCGGTGTTATGGATGCAGCCAACAATCAAACTATTAGAATAAGAGTTAAAGCAGGGGCTGTTACATTATTAGATAGTGGCGTACAGCCTTTAACAAATTCAATAATAAATGATATTTTTAGTTTGAATATAGACTTCACCATAAGACAAATTGGGGGTGTAGGAGTGGCTTCTGTTGTTTCTTTAGGATCATTTCATTATATTAAAACGTCTAATGCTACTACGCAAGGATTTGCATTTAACGTTGTAAACAACACAACATTCGACACAACAATAAGTACTACATTAAATGTAACTGTACAATGGGGGAGTGCTGATGCTGGTAATTCTATATATAGTGACCTCTTTGTATTAAATAAAACATATTAAAAAATAAAACATGGCAATAGTATATAGTTATCCCGGAGCAACTCCTACATTATCGGATACGTTATTAGGCACTCAATTTGATCAAGACGGTAACGCTTCAAAATCATTTGCAATATCTGAAATAATTAATTTAGTTGCAACAAAAACAGTTAGCAATGCGACAGCTGTTCCATTGAGCCTTGCGGCATTGAANGNGGCATATCCTAATGCAATGATAGGATTTAAAGTGCAATGCGCTAATCCAGCTGTGCTAAAGATATATGAAAAAACTAATACTGTGGCATGGGTATCTTATACCATAACTATAGTAACATAAAGAAACAATATGGCAATAATATACAGTTACCCACCAAATAGTAATATACTACCAACCGATATAATTCTTGGGTCTAGTACAGCTATCGTTAATGGTAGACGTAAAAATCAAACAAAAAGTTTTGAGATCGCTGATCTTACAAACTATATTGCTTCAGTATTAGTTCCTCTTGGTTCGCAAAACCTTCAGCAAGTTACAGATATAGGAGCATCTACAACAAATGCCATAACAATAACACCTCCTGTTGGAGATTATGGAATATTTGTAACTACCGGCCCTGACACAGGTATTTATTCTGAATCTACCGAAGGAACTTCGATATATGGAAAAGATTTAGGTAATGGAATTGGATTACAGGGGGATTCTGTAAATGGTTTCGGAGTAGCAGGATATACAATGGATGGTTTCGCTATTTCTGCTGTTTGCGATAATGCAGGAGAAGGGGGAGCACTTTCAGTAGATGGTGGAACAGGTGTCGGAGTCGGCTTAATCATACAAAATGGAGGTGCAAATATACGGGGATTAGTAAACTCTTTAACGGGTTATCAATTAAATTTAACTCTAAACTCAGCAGCAAAGCCATCTACAAACACGTGGACTATCGCTTCTGATGAAAGAGTAAAAACAAATGTGAATCCATATACAAAAGGATTAGAAACTATATTGGCTATAAATCCAATTACTTATGACTATAATGGGAAGGCAGGATTTGACTCAACAAGTATTAATAATATTGGTATTATAGCACAAGACGTATTAAGTATAATTCCTGAATGTATAAATACTTACAAAGCAAAACTTAATGAAGATGATGAAGAAAAAACAGAATTATATAATTTTGATTCTCACGCATTAACTTTTATTTTAATAAATGCTATAAAGGAGTTAAGTGCAGAAATTGAATTATTAAAAACTAAATAGTAATGAGCAAAGAACAATTAGATTTATTATTAAATAAATGGATTAGTAGAAAACTCTCTGTTTTTATTGTGGCATGTGCGGGATTATTTTCTGGGTATTTAACCTCATCAGATTGGGTTATTATATCAACAGCATACATAGGAATTCAAGGATTTACGGACATCGTTAATAAATTGAAAAGATAATGGATCAATGCAGCCTACGCGTTTATTCCCTAAACGCTATAACCCTTATAATGAGTCTTACAAATTTGGAAGCAAGCCTTAAAATACTATTGCTAATAATATCAATAGTCTATACGTCAATGAAAATATATGATTGGTTAATAATTAAATTAAATAAGAAAAATGCAGATAACAGTAAAGAGATTACACAAGACTGATACATCTACAATAGGAGAACTATTGATTGACGGCATATTTGAGTGTTATACATTAGAAGATGCAGAACGACCTGTAAAGATTAAAGCAGAAACAGCTATTCCAAAAGGAACATATAAAGTCATAATTAATCAATCTAATAGATTTAAAAGATTAATGCCTTTATTATTAAATGTACCTAACTTTGAAGGAGTACGTATTCACGCCGGAAATACTAATCATGATACAGAAGGTTGTATACTTGTAGGTAGAACTCGCTCTAAAGACTTTATAGGCCAATCAAGAAAAGCATACGATAAGTTGTTTAAAAAAATGCAAGCAGCTAAGGGTATATCACTAACTATATTGTCATAATGAAAAAACTTATATTATTATTTTTAATCATATTAACGTCTTGCGCTAGTAGAAAGGTGCAGGTTGATAAGATCGACATAAAAAAAGACAGTATTGTTGAAACAAAAGTTTTAGTTACAACTGTAGAAAGCAAAGAAATAAAAGATTCTACAAACATAACTACAAACATTGACAATAGTGAAATTACTATAACACCTATAGATTCAAGTAAAACAATTATCGTTGACGGTAAAAGTTATAAAAACGTTATTTTAAAGATAAAAAAAAGTAAAACCAATACTTTATATACAAATAACAAAACAGAGTCTAATATTAAGCGTAAGGATTCAATTAGTGATTCCAAAGTATCAAAGAAAGAAACTATTGTAGGCAAAAAAAAAGAAATAGATAAAAAAGCAAGTTATTATTGGATTATCTGGTTACTTTTATTAATATTAATTTTATATTTATTATGGCGAAACAAACGGCGTCTGTTATTAGGATTGTAAAAGATATAGCGAGACCAGGTATTCATGCTAAAACAAAATCATCCAAACTAAAAACTTCAAAGTTATATAAAAAAGCTTATAAAGGGCAAGGTAAGTAAATCTCCCTAAAAATAAGTGATATATAGAATATATTCAAATCAATTTAATCAAATAAAATTATGTCAGACGCTATAGTCAAAAATCTAAGCTTCGGTAAAGAAGCTAGCGATAAAGTATTTATCGGTATAGAAAAATTAACCAAAGCAGTTAGTTCAACCTTAGGGGCAAGTGGCAAGTGTGTTCTTTTAGAAGACGCTTCAGGAAGACCTCTAATAACTAAGGACGGAGTAACGGTTGCGGACGCAGTTATTTTACTAGACCCAGTAGAAAATATGGGAGCTACTCTTTTAAAAGAAGCGGCTAGAAAAACAGTTAGAGAAGCAGGAGATGGTACTACTACCGCTACTGTATTAGCGCATTCTATTTTAAAGAACGCTTATAATATAGAAGATCCTAATGCTAGAAAAATTAAAGAGGGCATTAATAAAGCGGTTGAAAAAGTTATAAAATATCTTGAAGATATGGCTATAACTGTAGACGATAATATGTTAAATAATATCGCAACAATATCAACTAATAATGATCCTGAATTAGGTAAGTTAGTTAGCGATGCTTTTAAATCAGTAGGCAACACCGGAATTGTGATGATGGAAACTTCATCAGATCCAGATTGTAGTTTAGAAATAGTTGAGGGCGTACAATGCGATATGGGATTAACCAATTCTCATTTTATCACTAATGCTCAAAAGAAAACAGCTGAACTAGATAATCCATTAGTATTATTAATAGAGTCTCCAGTAGATTCAATTAGACAGATACAATCGGTATTAGAGTTTGTAATAAAAAATAATAAACCTTTATTAATCATAGGCGATTTAGAACAGCAAGTTCTATCGGCATTAGCTATGAATAAAGCTAAAGGTAATATAAAAATAAATGTTATTAATGCCCCAATGTATGGTATTAATAAAAAAGAGATCTTTGACGATTTAGCTTTGTTAACCGGAGCTACACTTATAAATGAAGATCTTGGAGATGATTTAGATTTAATCCAGCCTGAACATTTAGGTACTTGTATTAAAAGTATAACATCTCACGAAGAAACAATACTTCACGTAGGAGAACAATCTGATGAAATATTAAATATTATAAATGATATTAAAGATTCATTGCTTGAAAATAATCCGCCCCACGTTGTAGTTAAATTAGAAAAAAGATTAGCGAGACTATCTGCTAAAATAGCAATCGTAAAAGTCGGTGCAAATTCAGAAATTGAATTAAAAGAAAAAGCCGATAGAATAGAAGATGCAATTTGTGCAACTAAAGCCGCAATAAAAGAAGGAATTGTTCCGGGAGGGGGAATTGCCTTATTAAACGCTTCTTATAATATAAACACATTTTCTGTAGGAGAAGAGATATTATTAGATTCTATTAGGGCACCATTTAATACTATATTAGACAATGCCGGTATTGAAGAAGTACCTATTAAAGTTATATCAAGTATAGGATACGGGCTTAATGTTGTAACAGGTGAAACTGTTGATATGATTAAAGCAGGTATTATTGATCCTTTATTGGTTACTAAAAGCGCTTTAAGAAACGCGGCTTCTGTAGCAACTACAATATTGTCAACTGATTGTGTAATCAATAATTTGAGAGCATAATGAAAGCAATAGGTAGAAATCTAATTATAGAAAAATTAAAAGAAGGAACCACTAAAACAAAAGGTGGTTTAATGCTTGCTGAAAACCAACGAGAAGACATTAGATATGTGGAAGCAAAAGTTTTGTCTATAGGTGATGAAGTAGTGGGCATTAAAGAAAACGATAAAATATTTTATGATCGACATGCTGGTCATAAGATTGAGATAGATAAAGAAACTTATCAAGTTATAAAACTTGGGGATGTAGTTGTAGTTCTATGATTAAGTTAGAGCCATCAGATATTAAAGATCTTGGCTTATTAAAGCATTATAGAATAATCCGTAGATGGGCTTGTAGAAATAATAATTTAACAGATGCTGATTTAGAATTATTAATACATTTCGATTGTTTGGAATTTTTTACAAAACAAGATTATAAAATAGGTACCTACGCATATAGTTGGGACAATAAACGCTGGAACAATTTATTAAAAGAGGGTTGGATTGTGGTATGGAGAAACAGAAACCACACAACTCAAAAATATAATATATATAAAGTTTCATTTAAGTGTAAGCAACTAATAAGCAAAATGTATCGTATAATGTTAGGTAAAGAAGATATACCAACTAGTTATAGAAATGTTATAATGAAAAGTGATACATATATTAATACTGTTATGGCAACAGCAATACATAATGTAAATAAAGATAAAACAAGAAATCATGAACTATAATACACCAACACAACAAATGAATCCAAAAGCAACGGGAAATAATGCAGTTGTAAAAAACATATTTGGACAAGAACAAGTTCCGGGTAGTTATAATAGGTCTATGTCTGCATTACCGCAAACACAAGAAATAAACCCTATATTACCACCAGCAACTGAATCCCAACCAATACCACCGCCTGCGGATATACAACAAGCAATAACACCAACTTACGATTTATCAAATATATAACTATGAACATAAAAGAAACAAAACACCCAAAAACTCAATTCGATAGCGAAGCTAAAATGTCTGGAGTAGGAGCAAACGCTTTATGGGACGGTCCGTTTGATACAACTGGTTATCCTAAACATAAAGGATCTAATAGAGGGCCAAATGGAATTAAACTTAGGTTTGATGAACCAATATATCGAAATGGTCCAATAACTCAACGTGCAAAATCAAAGTAACATGAAAGCAAAAAAGAAAATCGTAGAAAAGAAAACAGCGGTTAAACCTAAAGCACCTACCAAGCAAATTGTAGATCCAAATGCTAAAAAAAGAGAGCAAGAGAGACAAAGCAGAATGACGGAGGCACAAAAAATACGAGAAAGAAAAGAGAAGGGATCAAAAGTTTTTGGACCAAATAAGGATTCAATGCCTGGTAAAACTCCTAAAAACCCTGGCCCTGCAAGAGGTAGAAAAGAAGGTCCTGCTGGCCCTATGCAACTTAAGTCAGTGGCAAAAATGAAAAAGTGTTAAACAATAAACAATAAACAACAACAAATAAAAAAACAAAAAAACAATGGCAAACTTTATTACATTTCCAGTAATTGGAACAGCTACTTTTGGTAGCGCAACAGCTCTTACAATAGGGGCAAACGCATTACTTAATGCTACTACAATTGTTAGAGTTGAGGCTATATCGGCTACAACAACTGCAATTCATTTTAATAGCGCTGCAACATCGCAAAAATTAACTCTAACTCATACGTCTACTCCGATATTGGCAAACCCATTAACAGGTGTAAATCAATTTCCTGTAAAAGATGGTATTGTAGCGGCTTTGACTGGTGTTCCGTCAACAGTTACAGTTGCGGTACAAGTTCCTGCATATGTTACCGGTACTGCTGCAGCTCCTGTATATACAAATGTACAGATTACATCAGGAGTTTGGGCATAACAATAATTTTAAATTCCCTATAGATTTATATTTATAGGGGATTTATAATATTTTTTATATATTACATAAATACTCTATAAAAATGGCGTTTAAAATGACAGGAGCCCCATACGGCACAGATAATACACCGATTTATAGTATGGACATGGATGAAAATGTATTAGGCATGGCTCAAAAAAACGGTACTATCCTAATAAATAAAGATGTATCTCCATTAGAGTTACGTAAAAGTAAAACAATATCACACGAAAAGGTCCATATAGATCAAATGAAACGTGGTGATTTGGATTATACTGATTCTCATGTAACGTGGAAAGGTAAAAAATATTCTAGAGCTAAAATGAAAGAAGGTTCTAAAAAATTACCTTGGGAAGCAGAAGCTTATAAAAAGCAATAAATACGCGTAATAGTAATATTATATAAATCTAATATTATTTAATTATGAAAAAAGTATTTTTAATTATCGCAATTACCTTATTTAGCTTAAACTCGTTTTCTCAAGGATTAATTCTTGAAAAGAAAATTAATACTAATAATTTAATTGGATATTGGGAACCAGATCAAGAGTCTGCTCAATTGTTTTTTTGGAAAGATACCGATGGTAGACTACAAGTCCAGGAAATAAGCGGCACTTCAGGGGAGCCTATCGACATTATTACATTAAAAATTGAAGGCAACTCAGTCTTTATTAAAACCATTTTTATTCCAAATAAATGGATTGTATCATCTGTATATACATTTATAGATAAACAAACTTTAAAATGTGAAGTTACCGGTGATGCGGAAGCAACTATAATATATAAAAAGAAAAAATAAAAAATACACATTATGGCATTTACAATGAAACACGCCCCGTTTCGTCAGGAAAAAACCGAACTTACGAAACCAGTAGAACCAGATTATTCTCAAATACCTAAAACCGGGAAACGCATGGTAGAAGTTCAATCAGAACGACCTAGCGGAAAAACGATTAGGCAAACTGCTAAAGCGATTAGAGAACTAGGAACCGGCTTAAACGGTGAAATTAATACAACTGCTCCTCGTACTTTTAAGCAAGGCAGTAGAATTGGTGCTCTTCTTGGGGGTGATGATTTTTATAAAGTAAAATATCAAGGTGATGCCAATGTATCAGGTGAGCAAACTAATCAAATCTCTGGCCAAGAAGCTAAACAGCTTTCTAGAGACGTGAAAAAAGCAATGAAATCTGGACAAAACGTTAAAATAGAAGGTACTAATGTTAGTACTGGAAATAAAATAGAACAAGAGCAAAATTACAATCCTCAGTATTCAGCTAAAAAAGAACACCAACAACAATTAATTTCTTATAATAAACAAGAACAAGGTAAAAAAGTTCAAGCAAATATTGCTACTAGAGAAGCTAAAAAAGTTGCAAATGCAGAAAGAATTGTTAAAGCTAAAGCTGATAAACAAGAAGCATTCTACGTTAAGTATCCTAACAAAAGGCCTAAAGCAGAAAATGCGGCTTCAGGAGAACCTGTTGCTCAACAAAGCAAAACACCGTTCTATCAAAAAGGAATGAAGGCAGATAAAATGCTTTTACAAAATAAGAATAAAATTATGTCTAAGTCTTCTCCATTGGAGCAAGAAAAGAATCCTAGTACAGGTGAATCCTTACAAGCTAAAGCGGACAGATTGGCAAAAGAAAAGTTAGCGGCTAAGGGAGAAAATAAAGGAGGTTCTAAAGATGTTAGAACCGAAACCGCAACTGTTAGCGAAACAATTAAAGGTAAAAAAGTTGAAAAGAAAGCTACAACAAAAAAAGAAATAGAAGCTTGGAAAAAAGCTCCTAAAGAAAATAAAGAAAAATATTTAGATAAAACTGTTACAGCAACTGGTACTGCTTCAGACACTGGGAAAGATAAACCTAATATTCCAATTACTACAATACCTGAAACTCCAAAAGAGACTCCAAAAGAGGAGCCTAAGAAAAAAATGATAAAAATGAGTTTTGGTGGTAAAAAAGAAAGCAGTCAAAAAAGCACTGGGGGAGGATTTACCCCTTCTAGTGGAGGCAGTGGAAAAAATCCATGTGGATCTTGCTTCTAATAAAATGAAAAATCTATCAACTAAAGGGTATAAGAAAAACAGCCCAGATAAAGATAGGCCTTACAATGTAATACCTAGCGGGGACATCACAATGAAAAACGTAGATTTCCCCGTTTTGGGCATTGATAACGAAGGTAATTCTAAAGTTATGAAACCCGGTAAAGATTATTCTTTTCCAGGACATACAGTATTAGAATTTAAAATGGGAACAAAAAACAAAATTAAAATATATAATAGAATATTTAAAAAATAAATTATGGGACAATACGGTAATCAACCAGATTTTGGAACAAGAGCAGCAGAAGTAAGGATTGAGGGGACTCCATCAGACATAGGTACAGCCGCTAATTTAAACTCGGCAGCATTATATATTGGTACTGGAGGAACTTTAGTTTGTAGAGTAGTAGGCGGAAATGCTAATTTATATAGTGCGGACGTTCAAAGCGGATATACAGTATTTACAAACATTCCAGATGGTACATTTTTTCCTGTTATAGTAGATGCTGTATGGGCTAATGACGGTAATGAAACGTCTACAACTTGTGATGGCATAATAGCACTTTACTAATGGGTTGGGGAATTGGTGTTGGCATTGGCTGGCCTAATGCAAGTGCGGGTATTTCCTATGTAAAACAATTAATTAAAACTTTTAAAGAAAGAGTTTTATCGTACCCAAATAGCGTGTTTGAAGCAGAAGCGTGTTTAACCGCATCGCTAACTGAATTAAATACTATAGGATTACTAGACAAGGCTTCGTTAGTTATTACTCCTAACGCTTATAATACAGCAATATTATACGACGTAGTCCCTAACACTGTTCTTGGGGATATGGATGTGATTCGCGCGACAACAGCTACAAGAGTAAATGCAAATGGGCTTATTGAAACAGTAGGTTTAAACATTCCAAGGTTAGATTATTCAAAGGGCACTTGTCCTAGCGTATTAATAGAGCCGCAGGAAACTAATATACTTAATTATTCTGAAGAGTTTGATAATCCATTTTGGTTTAAAGGAGCAGTAGGAGGAGTGGCAAATCCAATTGTTACACCAAACCAAGCAGTTGCTCCTAATGGAACGCTTACTGCTGACCAAGTTGATTTCCCAAGTATAGGTTCAGGTCAAACATCTATAATATTTGTTCCGTTTTCAACTGCAACTACTGAAAATTACACTCAAAGTTTTTACATCAAGGGACTGTTAGGTACTGAAGTAATTTGGATTACTTATACAACTGATGGTGTTAACTTTTTAACTAAGGCTTGTAATTTAACAATAGGTTGGCAAAGATTTGATTTGACTCTTTTAAATTTTGTCGGTGGTAATAATATTGTTATTGGTGTTGATACAAGAGACCCTTTGCAAACCGCAAGACCTGCTCAAACTATATTTTTGTGGGGTGGTCAATTAGAATTAAATACATACGCCACATCATATATAAAAACTGTAGCAAGTACAGTTACAAGAAATTTTGATAAAATTGGCAAAGCTGAGATAACCAGTTTATTAAACGCAAGTGAGGGAACATTTTATATTGAAGTAGCGGCTTTAAATACTACAGATGCTGAAACAAGAATTTTTAATTTAAACGACGGTGATGCTAATAATAGTTATGTATCTATCCAATTTCAAACAAATGGAGACATAAGATTTGATTTAAGATCGGGGGTAAATATAAGTAGACGTACAGTAGCGGGTGCAAATATTACTAATTTTAATAAGCTTGCCGTGTCTTGGGGTCCATTAGGTATATTTGGATATATTAATGGTAGTAGTTATTTTGTGCCAACCGTTGCCGGAACTATTCCTGCGATACCTTTGGCTTTAACTAGAATATATTTTAATAGATTTGCCTCGGGAAGTATTGCTAATTCAAGATTAAAAGAGTCTCTTGTGTTTAAAACAGCATTGACAAATGCGGAATGCATTTCACTAACTACTTTATAAAATGGAAATATATAAATTAAATTATACGGACAATCAAACTGCAGTTGCCGACTTATTAGCAAAAGGGGTTTATGTAGAAGTAATATTTGATGGGGAAACATATTTAGAATATGGGGAAGGAATACAATCGGTTGTTGAGATAGGAAAAATAGTTAAAGTTCCAGGCACATATGATGTTAACTTTAATGTAATTACAGAACCTATATATTACGACGGATATGCCTATGATGTTATGTGTGAACAAGAAATATTTTTTGAAAGTGAAATATTTCCAGTGGATTGCAAACATAGTTTTATGGGGTATGCTCAAGATGCCGACGGCCCTGTATCTGAGTCTTTATAATAAAAACGATATAATCACGTAATTAAATACGTAAATAGCAGGTGGGAGGTAAGGTATCTCACGGGTCTCATAAGCCCGGTTAAATCAGTTCGACCCTGATACGTTGCTACTAATATTAACAATTAAATTAAATAAACATGGAAAACACAAACAAAATTACAGAAGAGCAATTAGAAACTATTGTAAAACAACAGAAAGATTTGCAAGCATTATTAACTAATATTGGATTAATAGAGTCTCAAAAACACGGCTTTTTACATCAGCTTGCAGACATAAATAAAGCAGTAGAAGATTTTAAAATGGAACTTCAAGACCAATATGGAGCTATTAATATCAATCTAGAAGACGGTTCTTACAATTTTATGGAAGAGCAAACCGCTGAAGCGGAAATGGTTGAAGCAGAGGAAGTGAATTAATGGATTCTGTTATTAGAAAAATAAGTATAGGAACTGACTATAAGAATGAAGCAATGCATTATTCAATAGGGCAAACGGTATATGGCGGTCATGAAATAGCTTATATTAAGTTAGACTATAAAGACTCGTCGTATAATATATACATAAGAAAAGAAGACGAAGTGATGCCGTGGAAGAAGTTTAATTCTAATATGGCTATCTCTGTAGAATATGATCTAGAATATTAATGAGAAGCGTATTTAACTTTATTGTAAAGCCCGTTGGCGAAAGATACGATAATGAGGTTAAAGTGAATGGCAAGAGTTTAATATTAAATACCAAAATAGAAAGTTTTAAATCTGTAAATAATTTAGCAGAGGTGGTTTCAGTACCATTAGCTTATTCTACAAATATAAAAGTTGGAGATTTAATAGTTATTCATCATAACGTTTTTAGAGTATTTTATGATATTAAAGGTATTAAAAAAAATAGTAGATCGTTCTTTATGGACAATTTGTATTTTTGTGATCTTGATCAAATTTATTTATATAAAAATGATAAAGAATGGAAGGCAATAGGAAATAGATGTTTTATAAAACCCCTAAAAAATATTGACTATTTAAAGCTCGATAAAGAGCAAAGACTTATTGGTATATTAAAATACGGAAATAAGTCCTTAGAAGCGCTTAAAATCAACGAGGGAGACCTTGTGGGGTATACTCCTAACGGGGAATTTGAATTCGTAATTGATGGACAGCGACTTTATTGTATGAAATCTAATGATATTGTAATTAAATATGAATATAAAGGAGACGAAGTCGAATATAATCCAAGCTGGGCACAAAGCAGTATTGGAACTAATTAAGGTTGCTGAAGAAGCTATATTAGATAATGGCGATGATGATTTATCTGCTGATAAATTAAAAAACGCTGCTGCTACTAAAAAACTAGCTATTTTTGATGCTTTTGAAATTCTAAGTAGAATAGAGGAAGAAGAAAAAATGTTGAATGAATCTGAAAAAGAATCTACAACAGCTGTTTTTAAAGGATTTGCAGAAGGAAGATCTAAGTAATGTACGAGCAATCATTATACAAAATAGTGCCTGACTACGTAAAGTCAAGTGTTATACGGCAAAACAACCGTTTAAATAAATGGAAATATGGCTACGATAAGACTCATGATATGGTTGTTATTAGTAAGACTGGAAAGATTGGTGAAATATATGAAATCCAGAATTTAAAAATAGCATTACCTTTAAGCGAAAATCCATATTCAAGATCTAAGTTAAAAGAGGAGCAGCACTGGGAACAAATGGATTATCCAAAAGAAATAAGTAGAATAAAAAATACTTTTGATTGGAACAAACACCCGGACGCTTTTAAAGAAAGATGGTACGATTACATTGATAATGAATTTAAGTATAGGGAAGAAGGGTTATTCTTTTATAATAACGGAAAACCTACCTATATAACTGGTACACATTATATGTATCTTCAATGGAGCAAAATTGACGTTGGAGCACCAGACTTTAGAGAATCAAATAGATTGTTCTTTATATTTTGGGAAGCTTGTAAAGCAGATCCAAGATGTTACGGAATGTGTTATTTAAAAAATAGACGTTCTGGATTTTCTTTTATGTCTTCTGCGGAACTTGTTAATATTGCTACAATATCAAGTGATTCAAGATTTGGTATATTATCAAAATCTGGGGCAGATGCAAAAAAGATGTTTACCGATAAGGTAGTACCAATTTCAGTTAATTACCCATTCTTTTTTAAACCTATCCAAGATGGTATGGATAGACCTAAAACAGAATTAGCATATAGAATTCCAGCTTCAAAATTAACAAGAAGAAAGTTAGACGCTAATGAAAAATTAGAAGAGCTTGACGGTCTTGATACTACAATTGACTGGAAGAATACTGGAGATAATTCCTATGATGGTGAAAAGTTAAAAATATTAGTACACGATGAGAGTGGAAAATGGGAAAGACCGGACAACATTCTAAACAACTGGAGGGTAACAAAAACAACTTTAAGGTTGGGGAGCAAAATTATTGGAAAGTGTATGATGGGTTCAACCTCAAACGCTTTAGATAAAGGAGGAGAAAATTTTAAAGTTCTTTATTACAATTCAGATGTCACAAAAAGAAACCGCAATGGTCAGACTAGCTCAGGATTATATAGTTTGTTCATACCTATGGAATGGTCGTACGAGGGATTCATTGATACTTATGGCTTACCTGTCTTCGATACTCCAAAAACCTTTGTAAAAGGGGTTGATGGAAATGATATAGATTACGGGGTTATAGAACATTGGCAAAATGAAGTTGATGGTTTAAAGTTAGATCCAGATGGATTAAACGAATATTACCGACAATTTCCAAGAACAGAACAACACGCATTTAGAGATGAAGCAAAGCAATCTTTGTTTAATCTTACAAAAATATACGAACAAATAGATTATAATGCAGATTTAAGGAATTCGAGTACATTAACTAGAGGTAACTTTCAATGGGTTAATGGAATACAAGATACTCGAGTTGTATTTTATCCTAACAAAGATGGTAGATTTTTAATATCATGGATACCAAATCCTAATCTACAAAATAATATAATATTAAAAAACGGAGGAAAGTTTCCTGGTAATGAACACTTAGGTGCATTTGGTTGTGATAGTTATGATATATCTGGAACAGTAGATGGCAAAGGTTCTAAAGGAGCATTGCATGGTTTAACGAAGTTTTCAATGGAAGACGTTCCGCCAAATACTTTTTTCTTACAATATATATCTAGGCCACAAACAGCTGAAATATTTTTTGAAGACGTTTTAATGGCTTTGGTGTTTTACGGAATGCCAATGCTAGCAGAAAATAATAAACCAAGATTGCTTTACTATTTAAAAAGAAGGGGTTACAGAGGATACTCAATGAATAGACCCGACAAAATATATAGTAAGTTATCTATTACAGAAAGAGAAATTGGCGGAATACCCAATTCATCACAAGATATAATACAGGCACACGCGGCTGCGATTGAAACCTATATAGAGGATCATATTGGATTAAATGAAAACGGATATGGTTCAATGTACTTTCAAGAAACTTTGGAAGATTGGGCTAGATTTAATATAAACAATAGAACAAATTTTGATGCTTCTATAAGTTCGGGATTGGCTATTATGGCATGTAATAAAAATAAATATGTTCCAATATCGAAAAAAGAAATAACAACCGTGTCTTTAGGATTTAAAAAGTATAATAACAAAGGCTCTACGTCAAAAATCATAAAATAAATGAATATATACACAAATACAAATAGTGCATTTCCTAGCCAAGTTGTAGATGATGAGATAAAAGCATCAGAAGAATATGGATTACAAGTATCACGTGCTATAGAACAAGAATGGTTTAATCAGGGTAGAAGCAATGGCAATAGATATTTAACNGCGTGGAATAATTTTCATAGATTAAGATTATATGCTAGAGGCGAGCAGTCTGCTCAAAAATATAAAGATGAATTATCTATAAACGGTGATTTATCTTATTTAAACCTAGATTGGACACCTGTTCCTATTTTATCAAAATTTGTTGATATAGTTGCTAATGGTATTTCGCAAAAAACTTATGATGTACGTGCATACGCGCAAGATCCTGAGTCTATAAAAAAGCGTACGAACTACGCATCGTCTTTAGCTTTCGATATGGTGGCGCAGGCTGAAATAGAAGAGGCGATGGCTGCTACCGGTATTAATATTGCAAAAAGTAATATACCAGCAGCTGATTTACCTAGAACAAAAGATGAATTAGAATTGCATATGCAGCTTTCGTATAAACAAGCAATTGAGGTTGCTGAGGAAGAAGCAATAAACACTATATTAAAAACAAATAAATACGATTTAATTAGAAAAAGATTAAATTTAGATTTAACAACAATAGGTATAGCCGCTGCAAAAACATCGTATAACACCGCTAATGGTATTGTAGTTGATTATGTTGATCCAGCCTATTTGATATATTCATACACTGAAGATCCTAACTTTGATGATGTATATTATGTAGGAGAAGTAAAAGCAATTACTATTCCAGAATTAAAAAAACAATATCCTAATATATCAGAGGAAGAATTGTACAAAATACAACAAATGCCTGGTAATAGACAATATATACAAGGATGGGGCAATTATGATGAGAACACGGTTCAAGTAATGTATTTTGAATACAAGACCTATATGAACCAAGTTTTTAAAATAAAACAAGGCGAAAACGGACTAGAAAAAGTAATTGAAAAAACCGACGCGTTTAATCCGCCACCTAATGATAACTTTGAAAGAGTAGCTAGAACAATAGAGGTATTATATACAGGAGCGAAAATCATAGGTACAAATACAATGCTGGAATGGAAATTGTCCGAGAATATGACAAGACCATTTGCAGATACTACAAAAGTAGAAATGAATTATGTTATTTGTGCTCCTAGAATATATAAAGGCAGAATTGATTCAATAGTTAGTAAGTGTATTTCATTTGCGGATATGATTCAATTAACGCATTTAAAATTACAACAAGTAATGTCTAGATTAGTTCCTGATGGGGTATTTTTAGATATTGATGGATTAGCTGAGGTTGATTTAGGAAATGGTACAAATTATAATGCTGCAGAAGCGTTAAATATGTATTTTCAAACCGGTAGTATTGTAGGTAGATCACTTACTCAAGAAGGAGATTTGAATAGAGGCAAAGTGCCAATTCAAGAATTAAACTCTTCAAGTGGGCAAGGTAAAATACAAAGTTTAATACAAACATATCAATATTATCTTCAGATGATTAGAGATGTTACCGGATTAAACGAGGCAGTTGACGGAAGCAAACCTGATTCTAATGCTTTAGTAGGGTTACAGAAGATCGCGGCTAACGCATCAAATGTTGCAACACGACACATTAAAGACGCTAGTTTATATTTAACCGTTAGAATTTGTGAAAATATTTCATTAAGAATAGCAGATTGTTTAAATCACCCGTTAACTGAAAACTCATTAAAAGAAAGTATATCTGTTTTTAATGTAGAAACGTTAAAAGAAATCAGTGCTTTAAATTTACACGATTTTGGTATTTACTTAGAGGTTGAGCCAGACGAAGAAGAAAAAGCACAATTAGAAGGAAATATACAAGTTTCATTGCAGGCAGGAGGAATTGATCTTGAAGACGCTATTGATATTAGACAGATTAAAAACTTAAAACTTGCTAATGAACTTTTAAAATTAAAAAGAAAAAGAAAACAAGAGCAGGTTCAACAACAACAACTTGCAAACATCCAAGCGCAGGCGCAAGCAAATTCAGAAAGCGCAGAAAAAGCAGCAATGTTTGAGGTGCAGAAGCAACAAGCTTTAACAGAAACAGCAGTTAGTTTAGAACAAGCAAAAGCTCAATTTGAATTGCAAAGAATGCAAACTGAAGCAGAAATTAAAAGACAATTATTAGCTGAAGCTTTCAAATATGATATGCAATTAGCCCAATTAAAAGTTCAGTCTGATCTAAATAAGTTTCAAGAACAAGAAGATAGAAAAGACGAAAGAACAAAAATACAAGCAACACAGCAATCGGAATTAATAGATCAAAGAAAAAATGATTCAATTCCAAAAAATTTCGAAGCAACCACCGGCGATATGGGCAACGTAGCCGGAATGTTAGGAATGTAAAAATTAATTAACCAATTTTATATTATTATATTATGTCTCAATTAGAAAAACAAGAAGGGGAATTCAAAGTAAAACCTAGAAAACCTTCAATGAAAAAAATGTTAAGTGAAAATGAACCTATTAAAGTTAATTTTCCACCAATTGGTGAAGAACCAATAAAAGTAGTAATCCCTAAAGAAGCACCAAATGCCATTCAAGAACAAAGCTCAAATGAAGGCGTGTTACGCACAGAACAGCCCGCAGTGGAATTGCCAAAAGTGGAGCAAGGAAACGAAGGGTCCTTTGAAAATGTTATTCAAGAAATTTCAGAAGAAGAAATAAAAGAAGAAGCAAAGGAGATTGCTAAAGAATTAGAATACCACGTAGCTGAACCAGTAAATGCGGGTAAAGCTTTACCGGAGAACATTGAAAAACTTGTATCTTTTATGGAAGAAACAGGTGGTACAGTGGAAGACTATGTAAGACTTAATGCGGATTATTCTAACGTAAACAATAATGCTTTATTAAAAGAATATTATAAAAGCACAAAACCTCATTTAGATAGCGAAGAAATTGAATTCTTATTAGAAGACAAGTTTTACTATGATGAGGACCTAGATGAAGAACGAGATATTAGATTAAAAAAATTGGCATTTAAAGAAGAAGTGTCAAAAGCTAAAAAATATTTAGACGATACAAAAGCTAAATACTACGCTGAAATCAAATCTCGCCCAACTATTAATAACGAGCAACAAAAAGCAAACGATTTTTTTAATCGTTATAATTCAGAACAAGTCAAAGCAGCAAAGCAACACGAAGATTTTAAACAACAAACCACCAATCTTTTTAACAACGAATTCAAAGGTTTTGAATTTAATTTAGGTGAAAAGAAATTTAGGTACAACGTTCAAAATCCAAATCAAGTTGCGGAAACCCAATCTAATATAAATTCCTTTGTCGGAAAGTTTCTAGACAGTGATGGGAATGTAACAGATACTAAAGGTTACCATAAAGCTTTGTACAGTGCAATGAATGCTGATAAAATTGCTAACCATTTTTATGAACAAGGAAAAGCTGATGCCGTTAAAGAGGTAATCACCAATTCTAAAAACCCAAGCGTAGGAGCCCCTAGACAAGCGGCTAATACTTTTGTGGGTGGACTTAAAATAAAATCGGTTAGTGGATGGGACTCAGCAAAATTAAAAATACAAACAAAAAAATTTTAAATTAAACCCACAACATTATGGCAACATTAACGCCGGCATTTGGAAGTATCATACCTTCGCAAGTGCAACAATTGTTGAACACAAACTATTTGCAGTTCAACACGGGTGCAGGGAACGACTTTGCACAACAATATTTACCTGAAATTTATGAAGCTGAAGTAGAACGCTACGGTAACAGAACATTAGCAGGATTTTTAAGAATGGTTGGCGCTGAAATGCCAATGTCTTCTGATCAAGTTATTTGGTCTGAACAAAACAGATTACACATTGCTTACGTTGGATGTACTCAAGCAAATGGTGGTACTGGAGTAAACCCTAGTACAATCACTTTAAGTGCATCTGGAAGTCCTACAAACGTTATCTCTATTAACGATACTGTTGTAATTTTAGATCCATTAAATGGTTTAGAAGCAAAAGGTATTGTTACAGCTTCAACTGTAGGCGTAGGTACTGCTGGTAGTTTCTCTGTACAACTTTACAAAGGAACTTCTCTTACAACTCAAGGATTCGCTGCTAGCGGATTGAAAGTGTTTGTTTACGGTTCTGACTATACTAAAGGAACAACTATTGGAACTGGTGCTGGTAACTCTGCTGCTAGAAATAGTGTTAATCCTGTTCTTACTCAGTACTCAAACTCTCCTGTTATTATCAGAAATCAATACGTTATCAACGGATCTGATATGGCTCAAATTGGGTGGGTTGAAGTTGCTACTGAAGATGGAACTGGTGGTTTCTTATGGTTCTTAAAAGCTGAATCTGAAACAAGATTACGTTTTGAAGATTACTTAGAAATGTCTATGGTAGAGGGTGAATTGAATGCGGTTACTACTGGTGCTGCTGGATATGCAAGCTCTCAATTACCTGGAACTCAAGGTCTTTTTGCTGCTATTAAAGCAAGAGGAAATGTAGAAGTAGGATTTACTGCTGCTGGTGGATTAGATGCATTTGATCAAATCCTTAAAAACTTAGATACTCAAGGAGCTATCGAAGAGAATATGTTATTCTTACAAAGACAAACTGCATTAGATTTCGATGATATGCTTGCTGCATTATCTTCTGGAGCTGCTGGTGGAGTTGCTTACGGATTGTTTGAAAATTCTGAAGAAATGGCATTGAACTTAGGTTTCTCTGGTTTCCGTAGAGGATCTTACGATTTCTATAAAACTGACTGGAAATACTTAAATGATGCTTCTACTCGTGGAGGTATTGTTGGTATCAATTCAATCGAAGGTGTATTAATTCCTGCTGGAACTACTACAGTTTACGATCAACAATTAGGTACAAATATCCGTAGACCTTTCTTACACGTTCGTTACAGAGCTTCTCAAGCTGACGATAGAAGAATGAAATCTTGGTTAACTGGATCTGCTGGTGGAGCACAAACTTCTACTCTTGATGCAATGGAGGTAAACTTCTTGTCTGAAAGATGTTTAGTTACTCAAGCGGCTAATAACTTTGTATTGTTCAAAGGTATCTAATATTAGTTACATAGTAGGTTTACCCTCGCTGAAACTGCGGGGGTAGATACTACTCTTTTAAAAAAAATTATTAAATTATATTATATTATGGAAAAACAAGCAAAAAAACCCGTTGAAAGTACATGGGAAGTTAAAGACAGAATCTATTATTTAAAAGGAGACGAAACTCCTTTAACACTTACGATACCTAGTAAGCACACAAAAAAACATGCTCTATTATATTTTGATGAAGATTTAAAGAAGCAAAAAGAAATTAGATATGCAACTAATCAAGACTCTTGTTTTGTAGATGAACAAAAAGGAGAGGCAACAATAGGACATATTACTTTTGAAAACGGTGATTTAAGAGTTTCAAAAGAAAAACAAAATTTACAAAAATTATTATCTTTATATCATCCTTTACGCAATAAACTTTACGCTGAATTTGACGCTATTGAAGTTGCAGAAGATGAATTAGATATTTTAGAATTACAAGTTGAAGCTTTAAATGCTGCAATGGCAATTGAGGTTGATCAAGCAGAAGCAATACTTAGAGTGGAAATTGGTTCTAAAGTGTCGGAAATGAGTTCAAAAGAAATTAGAAGAGACTTGCTTTTATTTGCAAGAAATAATCCTTCTTTATTTATTGAATTAGCAAATGATGAAAACGTACAGCTTAGAAACCTTGCTATCAGAGCAGTTGAATTAGGCATTATGACTTTATCACAAGACCAAAGAACATTTAATTGGGCGTCAAATAATAAAAAATTAATGACTATCCCGTTTGATGAAAATCCATACTCAGCAATGGCTGCATTCTTTAAGACTGACGAAGGCATAGAAGTTTTCAAGTCTATAGAGAAAAAAATAAAATAACACGTAATACTAATATATAGGTAGGTATTGTACACGTTTGTACAGTATCTGCCTAAATATTATAATAAATATAACAAATGGTAAATGTAGACACGGTTTATAGAACTGTTTTATTAATAATTAATAAGGAACAAAGAGGTTATTTAACTCCTGACGAATTTAATAAAACCGCAACACAAGTTCAATTAGAAATATTTAATGAATATTTTGAAGATTTGAATCAACAGGTTCGAGTACCAGATAATGATACCGAATACAGTGATCGTATAAAAAATCTACAGCAAAAAATTGCTATTTTTCAAACAGATGGAACTTGTTTACCTACAACTGGTGGATTTAATGTTCCAGGACCGCTTAATTCGCCGCCTGTAACGGACTTTTATAAGTTGGGGACAGTAATATATAACGATGATAAAGAAGTCCAATACGTTCAACCAAATGAGCTATTGGAACTAAATTTATCACCAATAACTAAACCTTCAAATTATTGGCCGGTATACACATTTAAAAATTTAATAATTAAAGTATATCCAACAACCATAACTTCTGGAATTAGTTGCACTTATGTGCGCAAACCTGCTGATCCGGTATGGAATTTCGTGGCTACACCACCTAATTATCAGTATGTGTATAATCCAGCTACATCGGTTCAATTTGAATTGCACCCAACAGAGCAAACTAACTTAATAACAAAAATATTACTTTATTCTGGAATTGTTATTAATGATCCTCAAATTGTACAAATTGCGGCGCAACAAATACAAGCAGAAACCGTTAATTCAAAAACATAATAAATTATGCCAATACCTAATAACGGTTTAATAACCGAAACAAATAGACAATATTATGAAGGAGCGCAAGGCTTTGTGCAAAGTGTCCTTGGCAATTTAACCTTTCCAACTACATTTAATACAGATTTAATTTATGGCAGCTATGATCCAAATGATATTGATTATGCTTTAAATAATTATAAATTATATATTAGTCCAACCGGTTTTCCAGGTAGTTTCAATGAGGTTGTTACAAGTTATTCTGTTTTAAATAATACAATTGTGTTTCCATTAGGTAATGCACCCGCATTAAATAGTTATATAGTTGTACAGCTTAAAACATTAAACGGAGGTAATTACGGAACTACATTTGCAGAAATGGCATATGGTAATACGGTAGAAAATAATTACGGGTCGTATTCATATATTACATTAAACGATATTGTAAATAATTTTATGGTTGCTTATGTAGGGGTTGGCAAATTAATTTCTGATGTTAAAAGAACAGACATTATTTTTCACGCTAAACGTTGCTTACAAGAGTTTAGTTATGATACATTAAAAAGCATTAAGTCACAAGAATTAAATGTACCGCATAACTTAAGTGTAGTACTACCTCAGGATTATGTAAATTATGTTAAAATTTCTTGGATTGATCATTTAGGAGTAAAGCACCCTTTATATCCTGGGGGAACTTTAACTATAAATCCTTTTGAAAACCCGGTACAAGATGCGTCGGGGGTGCCTATTCAGGATAATTTTAATTCAAATATTGAAGGCGATTCATTAACTGAAAGAAGATGGGATAGTAATAACATTATACATCAATTACAAAATTTCTATAATGTAAACAATCAAATGAATGATTGGAATAATTATGGTATAGATGATTATGGTTATGGTCGTCATTATGGACTTGACCCTCAATATGCAAATATTAACGGTTATTTTACAATAAATGAAAGAGAAGGAAAAATATCTTTTAGCAGCGATTTAATAGATAAGCTTATTGTATTAGAATATATTTCTGATGGATTAGCATATGATATGGATACAAAGTTTCCAAAGTTAGCGGAAGAAGCGGTATATTCTTATATACTACATGCCGTAATATCCTTACGTATTGGTCAACCCGAATATTTAGTACAAAGACTTCGTAGAGAAAAAACAGCAAAATTAAGAAACACAAAGATTAGACTTTCTAATATTAAATTAGAAGAGATTACACAAGTATTAAGAGGGAAGTCGAAATGGATTAAACACTAAAATAAATGGCTGAAGTAAAAAATAGTTTTCTAGGATCTAAAATGAATAAGGATCTAGACGATAGACTTATACCCAATAACGAATATAGAGATGCTTTAAATATATCCATTGGAAAATCCGAAGGAGATAGTATAGGGGTTGCTCAAACATCTTTAGGTAATGTCGAGCTTAAAAACATAGACGGCACAAATTTTGAAACACTCCCAGGGTTAACGTGCATTGGCTATTTTTCTGATGCCAAACATAATAGAATATACCAATTTTTAACAGACTACGAGGATCAAACACCCTCGTTAATAGTATTGCCAGACGATACTAAAACAATGAAAATCACTGTTTATGATCCAGCGGCTTCGCCTACTTATCGTACATTGGTTTCCGGAACATTCTTAAATTTTTCAAAAACAAATATAATAACAGGGGTAAACTTAGTTGAAGATTTATTATTCTTTACAGATAATAGAAATCAACCAAGGAAAATAAACGTAACAAACGCTTCAAACAATCCAAGTTATTATTATAATGAAACTCAAATTTCAGTAGCAAAATATGCTCCAATCGATCCTATATCATTAATTAGAAAAGAAACAGCAACTGTAGTTTCTGGTAATGGGGCTGACTGGGTATTATCAAACATGACTGGCCTTGCGTGTACCATAGGTGCAGTAGCAGGTGCTCCAACTGGCCCATACACAGCGACTATAACCACAGCGGTTGTAGACGGATTTTCTGCATTTTTAGTTGGTGATGTTATTGCCGGTAATAATGGAACAGGATCATTTGGTGTTGGACCAGTAGTTATTACTTCTATAATTGATTCTACAAACATAAACGTATCATCAATAAATATATTTTCTGCTGGAACAGCTACAATTACATTAAGGTATCCTTTTGTGGGGGCAATAC
>BS_KBA_SWE02_21mDRAFT_10000160_pt1 | contig 23300 bp, 19 predicted proteins | sample BalSeasSWE02_21m_FD_9196 | JGI IMG/M metagenome (IMG submission 9196)
GATATTTTAGATATTTTATCAAGAGAAGTTCTTAAAATGATTCAAGACAACGAAGAAGGCTGGGAAGACATGCTTCCAGATGGTGTTGCAGATATCATAAAAGATCAACGCTTATTTGGTTATACAAAAAGACGAAAACAAAAATAGTTTTTAGTCTTCTAATATTTGTGCTGCGTGGTCTTTGGTTTTTACTTGATCAATGACGCGTTCTACAACGCCATTTTCATTGATTAAAAAGGTCATTCTATGAATGCCGTCATATGCTTTACCCATAAACTTTTTGGGGCCCCAGACACCAAAAGCATTAATAACGACTTTATTTTCATCAGCCAATAATGGAAAAGGGAACTGGTATTTGTTTTTAAAACTCTCTTGTTTTTTAACGCTATCAGCACTCACTCCTAACAACTCATATCCTTTTTCTTTTAAAAGACTATAATGGTCTCTTAAATTACAGGCTTCCATAGTGCATCCGGGTGTATTCGCTTTTGGATAAAAGAATACCACCAGTTTTTTACCCTGATAATCTGATAATGACACTGGCTTTCCTTGGTCATTTAAGACGCTAAAATCGGGAACCTTATCCCCTACTTTTAATGTGGTCATATTTTTTAACTTTGTAACTGCTAAAATACAATAAATGTCAAAACAAGAAAAGGTTGAATTTNTAATTTCCAGTTTAAATGCCTTATATCCTGAAATTCCAATTCCTCTGGAACATAAAGATCCGTACACCCTTTTAATTGCGGTTTTAATGTCTGCACAGAGCACCGATGTACGAGTGAATCAAATAACCCCTTTATTATTTGAAAAGGCCGATAATCCCTATGACATGATTAAACTTTCTGTTGAAGACATTAGAAACATCATAAAGCCTGTAGGATTATCTCCAATGAAAAGTAAGGGTATTTTCGGCTTATCAAAAATACTTATTGAAAAATATAATGGCGAAGTACCTCAGGATTTTGAAGCTTTAGAATCATTGCCATCAGTAGGCCATAAAACAGCCAGTGTAGTCATGTCTCAAGCATTTGGTGTTCCTGCATTCCCGGTTGATACCCATATACACAGATTAATGTACCGTTGGAACCTAAGCAATGGCAAAAATGTGGTTCAAACTGAAAAAGATGCTAAAAGATTATTTCCCAAGGAATTATGGAATGATTTGCATCTGCAAATCATTTGGTATGGCAGACAATATTCACCGGCCAGAGGCTGGGATTTAGAAAAAGATATAATAACCAAAACGATTGGTAGAAAATCTGTAATAGATGATTACTACAAATTAAAAAAGTCCTGATGACTAATTATCAGGACTTTTTCAAAGTTTAGTTGAGAAGCGCTTCAAACTTCATCTTTTTACAATTAATAACACTTAAAGCCTTAGAATAATTTAGAAGAAAATTAACCGTTTCTTCTTTCGGTTGTAAGTCATTAAATTTTTCAATTGAATTATTAGTGTAAAGTTTTGCCATTTGTTATAGTTTAAATTAATAATCTATCAAACGGAACAAAACTTGTTTTATTGTTTAATTAGTTAAAACTATATTATGTTTATCAATAATTTTTCTCAAATTAATGAGCGCATATCGCATTCTTCCTAGCGCTGTATTAATACTGACACCCGTTTTATCTGATATTTCTTTAAAACTCATATCCTCATAAATCCGCATTAACAGGACTTCTTTCTGATCTTCAGGAAGTTCTTCCACCAGACGTTTCACATCATTTTCAACCTGCTCTTTTATAATTTTCTTTTCAGCATTCAAAGAGCTGTCACTTAATACCGAAAAAATACTGAATTCACCGCTATTGTCAAATTTTGGCATTCTGCTGTTCTTTCTGAAATAATCAATGACCAAATTATGCGAAATACGCATAACCCACGGTAAAAATTTACCTTCTTCATTATAAGCACCTCTCTTTAACGTACGTATAACCTTGATAAAAGTATCTTGAAAAATATCTTCAGTGACATCTCTGTCATATACTTTTGAATAAATAAAACTGTAGATCTTTTGTTTATGCCTATTGATAAGAATTTCTAAGGCATACTCTTCTCCCTTTATATATCTGCTTACTAACGCAGCATCTGGTATAATTTCGTGTTGCATATTCATTACTTTTAATGCATAGAAGAGTTCTTCTTTGCTTGGGGTTAATTATTTAAAAGTAATTTTCTGCTATAGGCCGGACCTTTTTTGTGATTAATAACATGTCAAATATAATCACAAACATTCTTAAAAAACAATAAATAGTGGCTTTTTTTTAACTTATAAACAGTTTAAAATGCAATTTTTACGACGAAATACATAAAAATGGATGAAATAAGTGTCATCAAGTGTTTTATAAACTCCACTTTTAAAGGCTATAAATAATAAATTTAGAAGGATAAAATACTTATAGTATCTTTGCGGAATTATTCTTAAAAAGCTATGTTTACTAATCTTTCAGACGTAAATCCGAAACAAAATATCATTATTAAAGGGGCGAAATTACACAATTTAAAAAATATTGATGTCGTAATCCCAAGAAACAAACTAGTCGTGATTACCGGTTTATCGGGTTCTGGCAAATCAAGTTTAGCTTTTGATACCTTATATGCTGAAGGACAAAGACGCTATGTGGAAAGCTTATCAAGTTATGCGCGTCAATTTTTGGGACGGCTAAATAAACCAAAAGTTGATTATATCAAAGGCATTGCACCTGCAATTGCCATTGAACAAAAAGTAAATTCTACAAATCCACGTTCTACGGTGGGAACCACTACGGAGATTTATGATTATTTAAAATTATTATTTGCCAGAATTGGAAAAACATATGCTCCTGTATCTGGAAATGAAGTAAAAAAAGAGTCCGTTTCAGATGTTTTAAATTATATAAAAAAATTCCCTGAAGGCGAAAGACTGTTACTCCTCGCTCCTATTCATTTGGAAACTGGGAGAGAAATGCAGGATAAATTAAAGGTTTTACAGCAACAGGGTTATGCCAGAATTAAGGTTGAAGAAGAAGTATTAAGAATTGATGAAATTGAAAACTTAACCACCAATGACATTTTTTTAGTAGTTGATAGAATTATTATAAAAGATGAAGAAGATTTTGAAAATCGGTTAGCCGATGCCATACAAACTGCTTTTTTTGAAGGAAAAGGCGACTGTATCATTGAAAGACTGAGTAATAGTGCTTTAAAAAGCTTTAGTAACAAATTTGAACTGGATGGTATAACGTTTTTAGAGCCGAATATCCACTTATTTAGTTTTAACAATCCGTATGGCGCTTGTTCAAAATGTGAAGGTTATGGTGATATTATTGGAATTGATGATGACTTAGTCATTCCAAATACAGGATTGTCTGTTTATGAGAACGCTATTTTTCCTTGGCGTGGTGAAAGTATGAGCTGGTATAGAGATCAATTGGTCAATAATTCACATAAATTCAATTTTCCAATTCATAAACCCTATTTTGAATTAACGGCAGAACAAAAACAACTCATTTGGGAAGGTAACCAGTATTTTGAAGGCCTTAGTTCCTTTTTTGCAGAGCTTGAATCTAAAGCCTATAAAATTCAAAACAGAGTCATGTTATCACGTTATCGCGGTAAAACAAAATGCAAGGCCTGCAATGGTAAACGCCTAAGAATGGAAGCTAACTATGTGAAAATTTGCGGGGCTACCATAACTGATTTGGTAGAAATGCCATTAAATATGCTCACAGGCTTCTTTAAGAATTTAGAGTTAAATGATTATGATGCAAAAATTGCAGACCGGTTATTAAAAGAAATCAATAACAGATTATCGTTCCTGTCTAATGTTGGTCTGAATTATTTAACCTTAAACAGAAAATCAAACACACTTTCCGGAGGAGAAAGTCAACGTATTAATTTGGCTACTTCATTAGGAAGTAGTCTGGTTGGTTCCATGTATATTTTAGATGAACCTAGCATTGGATTACATCCTAAAGATACTGAAAGATTAATTTCGGTTTTAAAATCGTTGAGAGACCTGGGAAATACGGTTATAGTTGTAGAACATGACGAGGATATTATGAAAGCAGCTGACACTATTATTGATATTGGCCCTGAAGCCGGTACCTTTGGCGGTCATGTTGTTGCTCATGGCACCTATACAGATATCTTAGCATCAAATTCCTTAACTGCGGGATATTTAAATGGAACTTTAGAAATTGAAATTCCAAAAACAAGGAGAACTTCAAAATATCATATCGATATTAAAGGAGCCCGCGAAAACAACTTAAAAAATATTGATGTAACATTTCCTCTAGGTATGTTAACGGTGGTGACAGGCGTTTCGGGCAGTGGAAAAAGTACACTCGTTAAAAAAATTCTTTACCCCGCACTACAGAAAAAACTAACGGATTTTGGAGATAAACCCGGGCAGTTTACAAAACTTGAAGGTCATTTTAGTAATGTAAATCATATAGAATTTGTTGATCAAAACCCTATAGGAAGGTCTTCACGGTCTAATCCGGTAACCTACATTAAAGCCTATGATGATATTAGGGCATTATACGCTAATCAAAAATTAAGTAGCATAAGAGCCTATCAGGCTAAACACTTTTCTTTTAATGTAGATGGCGGGCGCTGTGAGACTTGCAAAGGCGAAGGTGAAGTAACCATTGAAATGCAATTTATGGCCGATGTGCATCTGGAATGTGAAACTTGTAAAGGTAAAAGATTCAAAAAAGAAGTTCTTGAAGTGACTTTTGCAGATAAAAACATTGATGATATTTTAAATATGACCATTGATGATGCCATTTCTTTTTTTGATACCAATAAGCAAACTAAAATTAAAAACAAACTGCAACCTTTACAAGATGTGGGATTAGGTTATGTTACTTTAGGTCAAAGTTCTTCTACCCTTTCCGGCGGCGAAGCACAACGTATTAAACTGGCGTCTTTTTTAGGAAAAGGCAGCAATAAGGAAAAAGCCCTATTTATTTTTGATGAGCCTACTACGGGTTTGCATTTTCATGATATTTTAAAACTTTTAAAATCCTTTAATGCGCTTATTGAAATAGGACATTCTATTATCGTTGTAGAGCACAATTTAGAACTTATTAAATGTGCTGATCACATCATTGACTTAGGTCCTGACGGAGGAGAAAATGGCGGCCAAATTGTGGCCACAGGTACTCCTGAAGACATAATAAAACTAACTGCTTCCATTACTGGTCAATATTTAAAAGATAAACTTATTTAGTCTTATTGAATTATTTTATTATGTTATAAATCTAATAGAGCATAAAAGCTGTGATACCTATTATGAATGCTGCTAACGGAATCACGAAACTCAAATACATAAATGAGATCATACTACTCTTAATAAAACTTAAGAAATACCCTTGCTTGTAGAAATTTTTAACCGCAAGCCAGAGATATAAAAATATTGAGAAAAGAATCAATCCCGTCAAAAATCCAGGTATTTTCCAGATTAAATTTGCTAAAATAAAAATGCTAAACACCATAAATAAGAAGGAAAAGAAATAAAATGTAAATACTAAATGGTACGAAAAACTTCCTTTTCTAAAATAAAAAAGCTTCAATAATAAGGCGAAAATCGGCAACAAAATAAACATGGCAATAGGGATACTGTCATAAAAAGCCTGTAAAATAGACCCTCCATTTCGTTGTTTGTAAAATTTAAGGGCTTGACTATACATTTTTCGTTTGACCGGACCTGCATCATCATTTAATCCCATGACCTTATAAACTTCATTATCACTGGCATTGATGGCAATTAGTGAATCAATTTTATTTTCATTAAAATCGAAACTAGAGTTAACAACGGGCTTCTTATTTGAATTAATAATTGAATCTAATTCTTTAGAATCAAACCCAATATTAATATGATTATCTTTCAAAGGTTTTAACAACGCTCCTGTTTGCACAGAATCCACTAAAACCTTATTTTGAATGGTATCCAAAACAGCCTCCGTTTTATCAAACCCTTTTTTAAGTGCTGTATCAAATTCCTGAGTGGTCTCTCTTGTAATGAAAGAAAACAAAAAGAAAAATACTACTGAAATAAACAAATACATTTGGGCCGGATGTAAATACAATAAGCGCTTTCCTTCAATAAACTTATTAGGCAAATAGCCTGGCTTAAACATTAATGGAATGTAACTCTTAAAAAAACGGGCATCAAAAGAAAAATAGTTACTTATGGTATTATAAAATAAAATACCTAAGGTGAGTTTATCATCTGATTTTTGCCCGCAATGCGGACAAAATTTATAGTTGTCGTTAAAATTTTTTTCACAATTTTTACAAGTCACCCTATTTTCTTCCATAAAATAATCTCTTTAGTTATAAAAATATAAAAAAGTACCTAATTAAGTTAAATGTTTACTCCGAACATATATCCTACCCCTGCTGTAATCCCCATGGCTATAGTTCCCCAAAACACAATTCTGATGACTGCCTTAAACACATTGGAGCCTCCTGTTTTAGCGGCTAGCGCTCCTAAAATAATCAGAAATAATATGGCTGATGCATATAAGTAATATTCCATGTTTTTCAGAGGAAAAAAAAGAACGACTAGAAGCGGAAGTACACCTCCAACTGTAAAAGAGGCACCAGATGCCAATGCCGCCTGAATAGGTTTGGCCTGACTGATTTCATTGATACCCAACTCATCTCTTACATGAGCGCCCAAGGCGTCATGGGCTGTAAATTCTTTAGCCACCAATAAAGCCGTCTCTTTTTTTAAACCACGCTTTTCATAAATTTCAGCCAGTCTCATTAATTCTGTTTCCGGCATTTCTTTTAACTCCTCTATTTCTCTTTCAATATCAGACTTTTCTATATCTGTTTGAGAGCTTACTGAAACGTATTCACCGGCCGCCATTGATAAAGCACCCGCTACCAGTCCGGCTAAAGTGGCTAAAACAACAGGGTCTCTAACATCACTAGCCGCAGCAACACCTATGGCGATACTGGCTGTTGACAAAATACCATCATTAGCACCAAGAACCGCCGCTCTCAACCAGTTACTCCGGTGTATATAATGATTATCTAAATAATTATCTGCATTACTGATGTGGTCATTCATACTTTATAAATAATTAGAAAATTGCACGGTGGCTTTATCCTACTAATTTAACCATTTTTTATGTAATAAAACAGCTCCTCCTTTAATTACAAACGATAGCTCGTTTTAAGTTCAAAATATTTTGTGGCACGCTGTTTGTAATTAAGCTATTGTCTCACAATTAAAACTTACAATTATGAAAAGAATAGTATTATTAGCAAGTTTAATTCTTATGGGAATTACTGCAACAGCAACAACGAGCACATCAATTAACAATAATGAAAATGCAACAGCTTTTATAAATGGCTATGGTAATTCTTTCATATTTGTAGAAGGTGGTATTGAATTTTCTGTATTTCGTGATGGTCAGTTTGATTTTAATATTTTAAATAACAGATCTAACCTAAATGTGTCCATTGGATCGCCTAATCTAAATGTTAGTTTTAATTCTGGTTATGATTATAATACGTATGTACAATACGACGAATATGGAGCGGTTATTCAAATAGAAAATGTCCCGATTTATTATGATTATTACGGACGTATTTCACAAGCAGGAAATATCAATATTAATTATAATAACTATGGTTATATCTCAAGAGTAGGTGGCCTATATGTGCATTACAACAGATACAACGTATATACAAATTGTTCAGGATACATAAACACTTATAACAGATATTATGTATACAGACCATGGCATACGTATTATAGCGTTCCATCTTATAACTATTGTGTGGTTTATAATAGACCTTACAGACAATATTATTATCCAGTAAGATATACTTATAATAAACCATATTATAATAATTACAGACCAACAACATCAGTTGCGACCAGACGAGGAAACTCCATTGAAAAAAACAGAAGTTACGCAACGGCCAATAGAGATCAGAATGACATACGAAGAGATAATTATAAAACAGGTTCAAATTCTAACAATAATAGAGGGTTGGCACAGGTAGAAAATAATCGTAACACAAATCGAAATAATAATAACTCAAATGGTACTGTTGTTAAAAGACAAAACAATAGTTCTAACAGAGATTATTCTCAATTAAATGACAATAAAAGATCAAAAGAAACCGTTAAAAGAAATGATAAAATCAGTAATACGAGAACTAATGAGGTAAATAGACAACGTAATAATTCGGTGACACAAAAACCAAAAACCTCAAATAATCGTATATCTAATAAAACAATAACTAGAAATACACCGCAAGTTGCAGACCGTTCAAATCAAAATAGAACCTTAACAGCACAAAGCACCAGTAACTCTAGACATAGTAATGATAAATCGTCTGACCCAAAAAGAAGACGTTAATAAATTTGGTTGGTTAGTTTGGAAAGCCCTGCGATATGTTTGCCTCAAAGCGACTTCGCAGGGTTTTCTGTTTTTATTTAATGCCAATACGAACCAATAGAGAATCTAAGATCTTGGAAACATCATCAGAAAGGTTAAATACATAAACCACATACCCATAAAAAAATGTAAATATGATTGTTTTTAATCCAATATTTATAATGGCATGAAAAGGAAATTCCCAAAAATAAAACACGGCGACACTGAATAAAATCAGAAAAGTCGTTTTTATGGTTTCCAATGTAAAAGGAGTGATTTTAAAAGCATATTTCACAAATAGTATTTTAGCAATATTGTACGCCACAACTGCTATGAATGTGGCGAAGGCTGAACCGTTAATACCGTAAATAGGGATAAAAATCATATTCAATACAATGGTACTAATCACTAAAAAAACACCTAANAATAAAACCATTCTGTAATAATCACTGTTAAACAATATAGCATTGCTATTCCCTAATAAATTATCAATTAGTTTAGAGATGCCTATCAAAATGACGATGACTAATCCACCACTAAATTTATCAGGAATAAGCAGGTATAATTCATTAATATTAAGAATGATAATCAGAAAAATAAAGCCCCCAATTATATACAAATTCAAGGAACTTTTCTGATATAATTTTTCCAGTTCTGTTTTATTGTTTTCATTTAATAATTTAGCCGTTACAGGACTTATAATTTGATGTAAGGATCTCAAAGGAACCCCAATAACACTTGCAATGTAGATAGCTACACCATAATAGGCCACTTTTTCTATATCGACATAATACCCTAACATGAATTTATCAATTTCCAAAATTAAATTAGCTACAGAGCCCGCCACAATAATTAAAGCGGAATATTTTAATACCCGTGACAAACTTTTGAATCTCTGAAATTTTAATACGGGTTGCCTCAGACTAAAGGCATAAACAGCCATAAGTACCATACGCAATAAATAAATCCCCACGATGCCATTAATCAGCTCTTCTACATTTAACCATCCAAAATACAGACAAAACAATAAAATAGTGGTTCCTAATCTATGGAATACCTCTTTCATAAAATTACCCCAGACACTTTGCATCTGCACTCTGCTCCAGGCATAAAAAACTTCAAAATAAGCAAAACTGATGGCCGACAAATATATTAGCCAATAGTAGTCCTTGATAATAGGATTTTTTTGAGAGAGCCAATTACTGATGACTTCAAAGGAAAACTGACCTATGAGCCCTAGCGGAATAATAATCGCTAAAGGTAAAAACAGCATTAGGGTTAAAAAACTATTTTGAGACTGCCTTGTTTTAAAAATAGAATAAAACTTAATAATGGTGTTATTGGTACCAAAGGCCATTAAAGGCATCATAATATTGGCAGTAGATAACATAAAGGTGATCAAACCAAAATAAGTGTCACTAATGAAATTGGTAAATAAAAAGAGTACGTTGACAGCTCCTATTCCAAAACCCAGATAGGTAGTAACCGTATTTTTAATAGATTGTGAGGCAACAATTCCCATTATATTAATTTAGATAAAGATTCGGTTAGAAATTTTCTGTGATATTTTTGCAGTCCAATAGGATTTGTAAGTAATTCCCCTTTTCGATATGCCTTGTAATGATTTAAGATTACCTTTTTTAAGGCCTTATAATCATCATAGTATAAATAAGTGCCGGTATTGGTTTCCTTTATAATAGTTTCAACATCTGATGCCTTTGGGCCAAGCGCAATAATAGGTCTGTTAGAGACCATGTATTCAAATAACTTCCCGGGAATGATCCCTTTGGTAGCTTCAGAATTTATTTCAATCAATAATAAAATTTGAGATTTTTTTTGAAATCTAAGTGCTTCTTTGTGTGATACATATCCTACATTATTGATATACTTACTTAAATCATATTTTTTAAGAGATTCCAGTACATTTTCACTTATTAATCCTACAAAATTTAGCTGAAAATCTGACGAAAACCCTTCGTTTTCTTGAAGGATGTCATTTAATACCTTCCATAAAACCTCAGGATTTCTTTTTGAAAGTAATGAGCCAATATGTGATATTGAAAATGTACCGTCTAAGACGGTTTTTTCAGTAGGCTGAGTATCAAAGCCATTGGTAATGACATGAATTGGCTTACTCGTTATGTTTTTGAATTCTTCTTTGGTAACAAAACTTGTAACAATAACCTGATCCGCACTTGTCAAAACCTGTTTCTCTAATGCTTTATGCTTTAATTGAGCCCTTTTTGTTAATCTTAATTGCTTGTGATACCCTATACTTGTCCAAGGGTCTCTGAAGTCTGCTATCCACTTCACCCCGAGTTTTTCTTTAATTTGCATTCCAATAAGATGCAGACTATGCGGGGGTCCCGTAGTAATTATAGTGTCAATCTTTTCTTTTTTAATATATTCTGAAAGAAACTTGACAGAAGGTTGTATCCAACCTTTACGCGCGTCAGGAATAAAGAGATTGCCTCTCACCCAAAGCATTATTTTTTCTAATAGATTTTGATTTTTAGCCTCAAGAATAATACCTTTACTTATTTCTTTTGATTTTTTACCAGAAAGTAGTCCGGCCAATTTATAGGGTTCTGAAATTGAATGTTTTATAACCTTGAGATCTGAAGCCACTTCACACAAAAAGCTGTTGTCAATTATGGGATAACTTGGGTTTTCAGGGACGTATACAATGGGTTCTATATTAAATTCTGGTAAATACTTCACAAATTTTAACCAACGCTGAACACCAGGCCCCCCGGCAGGTGGCCAATAATAGCTTATAATGAGTGCTTTTTTACGCACCTTTATTAGTTTTAAATTTTAGCTGATACCACACCCCCAATAAAATTAAAATGCCAACTAAAACGGAACTGGCTAAAGCAATGGTACTACCTGTTTTTATAACTTGAGGTTCAAACTTAAATTCAATAATATGTTCACCGGCCGGAATTTCAATACCCCGTAAAACATAATTTAAGTTACAATGATTAACCTCTTCTCCGTCTATAAAAGAAACCCATCCAGATGCATAATATATCTCAGAAAAAACAGCCAAACCCAGATTTTTATTATTTGATTTATATTTTAAATAATTGGGCTTGTGTTGCACAAGGGAAATAACTGCAGAAGAATCAACTGCATAGGCTGTTTTGTATTTTTCTTTTAGAATCCATTCCTTTTTGATGACGGCATCCATCTTAGTATTTAAACTGTCTAAAGCTAAAATTTCTTCATTTGCAATATCAACACCCTTTAAATTTTTAATAAACCAGGCATTTCCATTGGCTTCATCATTCAAATATGGTATTAATTGCCCTTTATCGTCTTGTATGATGATATACTTGGTATTAAGCATATTTAAAACATTGATATTGTTTTTGGCTATATAAAAATCGAATAGCTCATCGTATTTCTTTAATGAAGCCGCATGATATCCTGTTAATGAGTTATGAAAATAGGATGCTCTGGCACCAGATGAGGTTAAATCAAAAACTCTAAAATGTGTGGTATCCTTCAAAATCTCCAAATCGGCTGAATTCGCCTGATAAGGCTTGTTTACGTTAATGGATGATGTAAAATCTTCATTATTCACATAGCGCTTATCAACACTTACCAAATCAAACACAATTAAAATTCCAAATGAAACAATGACCCATTGATGTTTTAGTTTTTCTTTTATAAACATAAAGAGGACCCCGGCTGAAAGTAACACCAAAACAAGGGTTCTTATAGTGTCTTCTGAAAAAATAGCTCTTCTGTCCTGTTTTAGGGCATCTACAAAACCCTGTCCGTAATTTTGTCTGTAAAAACCATCATTGATACCTGAAAAATCAAATAAAGAGGATTTCAAAGCTAAAAACAACAAGGCTATACCACCTGTAATAATCACTGTATATTTTAATGCTTTAGTTTTTTCTTCAACACTATTTTTATCTTTTAGTATGATTGAAAGCCCGAAAATGGCTAAAACAGGAACACATAACTCTAAGAGCACTTGAATAGAACTTACGGCTCTGAATTTATTGTAAAGGGGCACATAATCTATAAAGAAATTGGTTAAAACACCCAAATTCTTGCCATAGGATAATAATAATGAAAGCAAGGTCCCGCATACCAACCACCATTTTAACCGCCCTTTCACTATAAATAAAGCCAACACAAATAAAAATAAGATAACCGCGCCAACATAGGCTGGTGCTTCAACAATAGGTTGTTCACCCCAGTACATAGGCGCCCGTTTTGATTCCTCTAAGGCTTGTGCAGGCGTTGCACCCAGTTTTCTAAACGCGTCATAGGTTTTTGAATCCTTTCCAACATCTTCTCCATTACCTCCACCCATAAAACGAGGAATGTATAAATTAAAAGTTTCCAGAATTCCATAACTAAACTGGGTGATATATGCTCTATCTAATCCAGATGATATTTCTTTTGGCGACCCATCAGGATTTATTGTTAATTCACTCTTACCGCGCGTACTTTCTTTAGCGTATTCTTTTGTGGCCAGAATATTCGTAGCGTTTAACCCAACAGCAAGAATCACCGCAATAATTAAAATACCAACAGCTTTAAAAAAGGCAGATAAAGTCTTCTTTTTATAGGCATCAATAAAATAAACGATACCTAAAACAAGCACTAAAAGCATTAGATAATAAGTCATTTGAAAATGGTTTGCCACAATTTCCAGCCCTAATGCAATCGTGGTCAATAAAAATCCTGTGGTATATTTTCTTTGAAAGACTAATAATATGCCACTTAAAACTAATGGCATATAGGCAATGGCATGTGCTTTACTATTATGCCCAACACCTAGAATGATTATTAAATACGTAGAAAAGCCAAAGGCCAAGGCTCCAACTACTGCCAGTTTAAAATCTATTTTTAAAACCAGCAAAAGGATATAAAATCCAATTAAATAGAGAAATAAATAATCTGCAGGTCTTGGCAAAAACCTGATGGNNAAATCTAAACTTTTTATATAATTGTTTGGATATTTCGCTCCTAACTGATAGGTTGGCATCCCGGCAAAAGCGCTGTTAGTCCAATACGTTTCTTCTCCGGTTTCAGATCTAAAATCATTCTGTTGTTTACTCATGCCGATATATTGCATGATATCACTTTGGAATAATTGTTTGCCTTGAAGAACCGGACTAAAATATGTTAATGAAATAACAACAAAACCTATAAGAACCAATAGGTGTGGTAATACGCGTTTTATAGAAAATTGCATGAATTTAGATTAAAATCAATGAATGTGAAAATTAATCAATTTCTTCGTAATCAATATAATCTCCTACGTTTTTATTTGAAGATTTAGTATTTGGAACTTTATCAATAGTGACTTCTCCTTCTTTTCTAGGCGGTTCATTTTGCTTTTGAAAAGATCCTCCAAAATGCTCTTGAGCTTTTTTAGCGACAAATTTCATCAATAATGGCGCAAACAACCTAGACAGTACTTTTAAAACGTAATAAATTACCAATATGATTAATATCGTTCTAATTAAACCAGTTGCAGATGCAAATTGTAGCATAAATAAATTTTTAACAAAAATACAATTCTATAGGTTTAAAAAACAGTCAAAAATGATAAAAAAACTATAAAATCTCTATATTTGAATACCTTTAATGTTGTAATAAATAAACAGTCTTAAAATTTTATAATGCTATAAAATTCAAAAACCTCAATTATGAAGCTCATCAAATTTACCTTCTTTTTTATCTTAAGCCTGTCATCAGTAAAAACCTTCAGTCAATATACCGATGTCATCAATTCAAACAGACCAGGTGTCTCTAGAAGTGCCTTTTCAGTAGGTACCAATGTGGCTCAGTTTGAAATTGGTCCTTACATGATTAATGAGAAGCGCACGCCGGCGACAAAAACAGAAGTTTCTGGATTTGGAATAGACTTCGCTGCGCGTTATGGATTATTATTTGAAGAATTAGAGTTAAATATTGAAGGAACCTACCAAAATGATACAAAAACGTATTTTTCTAACATTGCCTTTGATGAAACACGTGCCAACTTTAAATACGTAACTATTGGAGCTAAATATTTAATTTATGATCCTTACAAGAATTCTGAAAATGAAAAACCCAATTTATACAGTTGGAAAGCCAACCACAGCTTTAAGTGGAATTCATTAATTCCTGCAGTATCTGTTTATGCAGGAGCTAATTATGACACAAAAAACAACCCGTATACGGCTCAAGGTATAGAAGGATTTAGTCCTAAAATAATGATTGCTACACAAAACAATTTTGCAGGAGGTTGGGTTTTTGTAATGAATTTTATTAAAGACAGAATTGGTACCGACCAGTCAGATTTTCAATATATTTTGACACTCACCCATTCATTTAACCCAAAATGGGTGATATTTGGTGAAACTCAGGGAATACAAAGTGATTTCTATGCAGATAATCTGTTTAGATTTGGCGGGGCTTATTTATGGGGTAAAGACTTCCAGTTAGATTCAGCCCTTACATTCAACACCAAAGACACACCATCTGTTTTTAGTGTTAATTTAGGAGCTTCCTTTAGATTAGATTTTCATAAAGACAAAGAGATTGATAATGGTAATTCTGCCAAAGAGGAAGGAAAAAGAAAATCCAGAGGAAACAAAAAAACGACTAAAGTTATGGATGACTACAATAAGAAAAATAAAAGAAAAAAAGAAGATTTTTAATAACTGTACAGATATCTCATTTCAGAATGATAACAATAAAAGAAGTAAAAACCCAAAAAGAATTAAAGGAGTTTGTCAAATTTCCATTTAAGTTATATAAAAACTCAGAATATTGGGTACCTCCTATTGTTAGTCAAGAAATTAAAACCTTCAACAAAAAAGAAAACCCTGTCTTTAAGGATGCAGAAGCCCGGTTTTTCTTAGCATATAAAGATAACGAGCAGGTTGGTCGTGTAGCAGCCATTATTAATTGGTTAGAAGTTAAAAATCAAAACCAAAAGAAAATGCGCTTTGGTTGGTTTGATTTTATTGATAACTTGGATGTTTCAAAAGCATTATTTTCAAAAATTGAAGCCATTGGAAGGGAAAATAATTTAGAATATGCAGAAGGTCCTGTCGGTTTTTCTAATTTAGACAAGGTTGGTGTGATAACTGAAGGTTTTGAAGCCATTGCCCCTATGATTACCTGGTATAATCATCCTTATTATGCTAAACATTATGAAGCCGCCAACTATAAAATTGAAAAATCATATTCTGAAAGCCGCTTTCTTTTTTCAAACGTTAAATCTGAAACGTTTTTAAAAGCACATGAGTTAATTAAGAAACGTTATAACCTTAAAGCTTTAACATTTACCAGAACGTCTGAGGTCATGCCTTACGTTGATAAGATGTTTGATTTGTTTAATACTAGCTACGCTTCCTTATCATCATTTGTGGCCATTACCGATATTCAAAAACAATATTTTAAGAAAAAGTTTATAAGTTTTGTGAATCCCGAGTATATAGTATTTATTGTGGATAAAGAAGATAAATTAATAGGTTTTGCCATTGTTTTACCGGCTTTTGCCAAAGCCTTGCAAAAAACGAACGGCCAATTATTTCCTTTTGGATTTTTACATATTCTAAATGCCAAAAAAAACAGTAAAGATGTTATATTTTATTTGATAGGAATTGATCCAGAATACCAAAACAAGGGGGTTCACGCCGTTATATTTAATGAATATTATAATGTTTTTACCAAAAAAGGAATTCAGACCTGTTATAGAACGCCTGAGTTAGAAGACAATTATGCAATCCATCAAATTTGGAAACATTTTTCTCCGGAAGTATACAGAAGAAGAAAAACATTCAGGAAAATCTTGTAAATAAAAAGAGCCACTTATAGAGTGGCTCTTTTTATTTACAATAATCTATCATTATTCACCCATAGCAGCCATAACAGCAGCTGACAATCGCTGATAAGTACCATTTTCCAATCGCGCTCTAATGGCATCAAAAGCATCAAGTGTTATTTGTACATCTTCTATAGTATGTGTCGCCGTAGGTATTAATCTTAATAAAATTAAACCTTTAGGAATTACTGGATAAACTACTATGGAACAAAAGATTCCAAAATTCTCTCTTAAATCTTTCACTAAAGCCATGGCTTCAGGAATACTACCTTTTAAGTACACTGGAGTCACACAACTTTGCGTGGTTCCAATATCAAACCCTCTTTCTTTAAGGCCTGATTGCAAGGCATTCACATTCTCCCATAACTTATTTTTAAGTTCTGGCATCGTCTTGAGCATTTCTAAACGCTTGCGTGCACCAACTACCAATTGCATCTGCAAAGATTTAGCAAACATTTGAGAACGTAAATTATATTTTAAATAATCAATAATTTCTTTATCTGCAGCAATAAACGCACCCGTACCAGCCATAGATTTTGCAAAAGTTGCAAAATACACATCAATATCATCCTGTACGCCTTGTTCCTCACCAGCACCGGCACCCGTTTTTCCTAAGGTTCCAAATCCGTGTGCATCATCCACTAAAAACCTAAAGTTATATTTTTTCTTTAATGCTGCTATTTCTTTTAATTTACCTTGCTCACCACGCATACCAAAAACCCCTTCAGAAATAACTAAAATACCTCCACCAGTTTGTTCTGCCATTTTTGTGGCTCTATCAAGATTCTTTTCTAAACTTTCAACATCATTATGCTTATAAGTAAATCGTTTTCCCATATGCAAACGCACGCCATCAATAATACAAGCATGAGCATCGACATCATAAACAATAATATCATTTTTATTCACTAAGGCATCAATGGTAGAAACCATTCCCTGATAACCAAAATTCAAAAGATAAGCTGCTTCTTTATTCACAAATTCAGCTAATTCATTTTGTAATATTTCATGAAGATCTGTATGACCAGACATCATGCGTGCTCCCATAGGGTAAGCCGAGCCATAAGCCGCTCCAGCCTCAGCATCTACTTTTCTTATTTCAGGATGATTTGCTAAACCTAAATAATCATTAATACTCCAGGTAATCACGTCTTTACCCTGGAACTTCATACGGTTTGAGATTTGACCTTCTAATTTTGGAAATACAAAATATCCTTCGGCCTGTGATGCCCACTTTCCTAGCGGTCCTTTATCCTTATAAATTTTTTCAAATAAATCTTTCATTAATATGTATGTTAATGCTATTAAAAAATTCAATATAACTTCTAATGAAAAGAGTCAGGTTACATAAAAATTGAATATTATTTATTGTAACCTATAAAGCTTTATATTCTTAGTTAGTTGGGGCAAAATTAAATATTTATATTGTTTGCACATAATTTTTGCTCCGGAATTATTAATAAAATAAAAAAAGAGATAGTAATTTGTTTTTTAACAATACTATCTCTTTACTATATATGGATGTTAATCTATTTTATGTATTCAATACTTTGTGCTGCTTCAACATTTATACTGTCAAAAAATCCTTGATCCTTCATCCATTTATCACTATAAATCTTGCTCATATAACGTGAACCATGATCTGGAAAAATAACCACAACATAGTCATTCTCATTGAAACGTCCTTCTTCACCTAATTGCTTAATGGCCTGCATAGCCGCTCCAGAAGTATACCCTACAAATAAGCCTTCCGTTTTCGCGATGCGTCTTGCCGTATGCGCACTTTCTTCATCCGTAACTTTAACAAATTCATCAATAACATCAAAATCAGTGGCAGTAGGAATTAAGTTTTTACCAAGACCTTCTATTCTGTACGGGTAAATTTCATCCTCATCAAACTCTCTCGTTTCATGGTATTTTTTGATTACAGAACCAAAAGCATCTACACCAATTACTTGAATATCAGGGTTTTGTTCTTTTAAATATTTAGCAGTACCTGAAATAGTACCACCAGTGCCACTACATGCAATCAAATGCGTTATTTTACCCTCTGTTTGGTTCCAGATTTCCGGACCAGTGGAAGCGTAATGAGCATCTATATTTAGTTGATTAAAATATTGATTAATATAAACCGACCCTTTTATTTCACTATGCAGTCTTTTTGCAACTTCATAATATGATCTGGGATCATCAGCACTCACATGTGCGGGACAAACATAAACCTTGGCCCCCATCGTTTTAAGCATGTCAATTTTATCTGCCGATGATTTAGAACTTACAGCTAAAACACAGTCATACCCCTTAATGATACTAACCATAGCTATACTGAAACCAGTATTTCCTGAGGTTGTTTCAATAATAGTATCACCAGGACTTAAAATACCTTGCTTTTCTGCTTGCTCAATAATGTAAAGTGCGATTCTGTCTTTTGAAGAGTGCCCCGGATTAAAGGATTCTACTTTTGCATAGAAATTACCTTCAAATTCAGCAGCCATTTTATTAAGTTTAATAAGTGGTGTTTTACCTACCAAATCTAATACATTGTCAAAAACCTGATTTTTGTGTTTCATAAATGCTTTTTACCAGATACTTTAACTAAGTTAAAAAATTAAGGTATCTTAAACCAGGCAAAAATAAAACATTTTTTTTTATTAACAATGAATTCCTTCCAAATCTAACAAAAAGACATATTCTAAAGCGACTTCTTTTAAACTTTCAAATCTGCCAGAAGCCCCACCATGCCCGGATTCCATATCTATATGAAAAAGCAACTTATTGTTATCTTTCTTATGTTCTCTTAGTTTTGCCACCCATTTTGCAGGCTCCCAATATTGAACCTGAGAATCATATAATCCAGTAGTCACAAGCATATTGGGGTATGATTTAGCCTCAACATTGTCATAAGGTGAGTAAGATTTCATGTATCTATAATATTCTATGATATTAGGATTACCCCATTCATCATACTCGCCAGTGGTTAATGGTATGGTATCATCAAGCATGGTAGTAACCACATCAACAAATGGGACTGCAGCCAATATGCCATTATATAATTCTGGATTCATATTTATAACGGCTCCAACTAATAATCCGCCAGCAGATCCTCCATAGGCATACAAATGCTTATTTGAGGTGTATTGTTGTTCTATCAAANAGTTTGAACAATCAATAAAATCATGAAAAGTATTTAATTTTGAAAGCAGCTTACCATTTTCATACCACTGTCTGCCAAGATACTCGCCACCGCGTACATGGGCAATCGCATAAATAAATCCTCTATTTAATAAGCTTAGCCTAATTGAAGAAAATGAAGGATCTATAGTAGATCCATAAGAGCCATAGGCATAAAGTAAAAGCGGATTTTCACCATTGAGTGTGATTCCTTTTTTATGCACCAATGAAATNGGCACTTTAACNCCATCTCTGGCTGTTACCCATAGACGTTTAGATTCATAATCCNCTCTATTAAAATCGTCTCCCAAAACCTCTTGTTCCTTTTTAACTTCGCTACTTTTGGTATAGAAATTATAGTCTATTACAGCACTTGGTGATGTTAAAGAATTAAAACCGTACCTTAAAACATCACTATCAAAATCTGGATTATTACCAATATACGTAGTGTAGGTTTCTGATTCAAATGGCAAGAAGTAATCTTCCTTTCCATCCCAACTAATTATTCTTAAATTATTTAAGCCATTTTCCCGTTCATTGATGACCAAATAATCCTTAAATATTTCAATATCTTCAATTAAAACATGGTCTCTATGGGGTAATACTTCTTCCCAAAACGCCTTTTTAGTTTTATTTTCATGCGTTTTTAAAAGTTTAAAGTTCTTGGCACCATCACAATTAGCAATAACATAAAAATGATTGTTATAATGGGCAATACTATAATCTAATTCCCTGATGCGTTTTTGAAATATCTTAAATTGGGCATTGGGGGTATTGGCATTTAAGATTCTATATTCTGAAGTTAAAGTACTTGAAGAACCTATGATGATATACTTTTTAGATTTCGATTTATAAACAAAGGTATTATAGGTTTCATCTTTTTCATGAAAAACAACGTCATCATCTTTTGAATCTGTAAATAAAGAATGCTTTAAAATTTTATGTGAACGCAACGTAACTTCATCCTTCATACTATAAAATAAGGTAGCATTATCATTGGCCCAAACAGCACTGCCGGTGGTATTTAATATTTTATCTGAATAAATGGCNCCTGTTTCTAGATTTTTGATTTGAATAGTATATTGTCTTCTGCTCACAGTATCTGTTGAAAAACAAGCCATTTTATTATCAGGACTTATGGCAATACTTCCCAAATTAAAGTACGTATAATCCTTTGCCATCTCATTACAATCAAACAGGATTTCTTCAGCAGCCTCTAAGGTTTCTTTTTTACGAATATAAACAGGATAATCCTTTCCCTTTTCATAACGTGTGAGATACCAATACCCATTGAGCTTATAAGGAACAGATGTGTCATCTTCCTTTATTCGGCCTTTCATTTCTTCAAAAAGCGTTTTTTGAAAGTCTTCAGTATGCGCCATCATTTGCTTGGTATAAGCATTTTCAGCATTTAAATAGGCTATAACTTCGGGGTTTTCCTTGTCATTTAACCAATAATAATTATCGATCCTGATATCATTATGAATTTCTAGAGTCTTTGGTATTTTATGAGCTTTTGGAGGCGTAATTGTTTTTTTCAAAGGAATTATTTGTTATAGAATATTATGTCCCAAAAATATAAAAATTATATAGTTTTGTAATGAATTAAAAATTATAAAAATATGTTTGGAGATATGATGAATATGATGGGAAAATTAAAAGAAACCCAAAAGAAAGTTGAAGACACTAAAAAAAGATTAGATACGGTTCTCATTGATGAAAAAAGCACTGATGAAAGGTTAAAAATTACTTTAACGGCCAACCGGACCATTAAATCTATTACGATAGCTGAAGATTTGTTAAAAAACAAAGAAGAACTGGAAGATTATTTGATATTGACGCTTAATAAAGCCATAGAAAAAGCGACTCAAGTGAACGAAGCAGAATTGGCTGCTGTAGCTAAAGAAGGACTGCCTAATATTCCTGGATTGGATATGTTTAAATAATATTTTTTAATATTTTTAAAACCTTTTCATGCATCACATCCGTATAGTCTAAATGTGTAACTATGCGCAGTTTATTGCTACCCATACCAATAATTAAAATGCCGTTGTCTTTTAATTTTTTAACAAAATCTGTTTCTTTAATAGTGTTGTTTAATTCAAAAATAACAATATTGGTTTCTACAGGCTCAACCGTTTTAATATAAGATAGTTTAGATAAGAGATTGCCTAATTCTTTTGCCTTCATATGGTCTTCCTCTAATCTTTCAATATGATTATCAAGCGCATAAAGNCCAGCAGCAGCTAAATATCCCACCTGACGCATATTGCCTCCAAATATTTTTCTAACGCGAATGGCATTTTTCATAATATCNTNATCTCCTATTAAAACAGAACCTATTGGACAACCCAAACCTTTACTCAAACAAACAGAAATAGTATCGAAGACTTGTCCATACTGTTCAGGAGTTTCTTTTTTTACAACCAAAGCATTCCATAATCTTGCACCATCTAAATGAAAACCTAATTTATGCTCATCACAAATAGTTTTAATCTTCAAAATTTCATTAAAATCCCAGCAAGCCCCACCTCCTTTATTAGTAGTGTTTTCAATTTCAACCAGGCTTGTCTGACTGTAATAAAAAGCGTCTGGATTGATGGCTTCCAAAACCTGACTTGCAGTAAACATACCTCTATTCCCATCCAAAAGCCTGCAGGACACGCCACTATTAAAAGAGGCGCCACCGGATTCATAATTATAAATATGCGCATATTTATCGCAAATAACCTGTTCACTTGGATTGGTATGTAATTTAATAGCGGTTTGATTAGCCATGGTTCCTGATGGAAAAAAGACAGCTCTTTTTTTGCCAAACATAGTTGCTAAGCGTTCTTCTAATTGATTTACTGTTGGATCTTCACTAAACACATCATCCCCAACCTGAGCGTGCATCATGGCTTCCAACATGCCCTTAGTAGGTTTTGTAACAGTGTCACTTCTTAAATCTATGATCATAAATTATATTTGATAGTAAATCTATAAAATTAAAATAACATTTACTTTTCCCTAAATCTTTAAATCTTATTTTTACAAAAAATTCTTTTTAATGATAACTTCAGATCAAATCAAATCTCTTAATACCCGCCTAGATAAACTTAGGCACTATCTTTGACGTAGATGCCAAACTTATAGAAATTCAAAACGAAGAGGAGAAAACTTTTGCTCCTGATTTTTGGAATAATTCTAAGGAAGCCGAGATAACCATGCGGTCACTTCGCGTTAAGAAAAAATGGGTAGAAGATTATAATACTTCAAAAGCGCTTTTAGAAGATTTAGAGGTATTGTTTGAATTTTATAAAGAAGGAGAATCCAGCTTAGAAGAAGTTGAAAATCAATACAATAAAGTCTATAATCTTTTAGAAGATATTGAATTCAAGAACATGCTTTCTGAAGAAGGCGATGGATTAAGTGCCGTTCTGCAAATTACAGCAGGAGCCGGTGGTACCGAAAGTTGTGACTGGGCCAGTATGCTCATGCGCATGTACTTAATGTATGCTGAAAAAAGTGGTTTTAAAGTCAAAGAATTAAACTTTCAGGAAGGTGATGTGGCCGGTATTAAAACAGTGACTCTGGAAATTGAAGGTGATTTTGCCTTTGGTTGGTTAAAAGGAGAAAATGGCGTACACAGATTAGTAAGAATCTCCCCTTTTGACAGTAATGCCAAACGGCATACCAGTTTTGCTTCTGTATACGTGTATCCATTAGTAGATGACACCATTGAAATTGAAATCAATCCAGCGGACATTGAAATCACAACCGCAAGGTCTAGCGGTGCCGGTGGACAAAATGTTAATAAAGTGGAAACCAAAGTCCAGTTAACACATAAACCAACCGGCATTCAAATTTCCTGTTCCGAAACACGCTCACAACATGATAACAGAGCGAG
>BS_KBA_SWE02_21mDRAFT_10000161_pt1 | contig 23250 bp, 15 predicted proteins | sample BalSeasSWE02_21m_FD_9196 | JGI IMG/M metagenome (IMG submission 9196)
CCCCGCCGCAATTCCCACCATGAGTACATGGTCTGGGTGAAACCGTTCCAATACAGTATTACCGGCAATTGCGGCTTTCGTGTTTCCTGGGCCTGACCGCGTTACCAACACCCGTGTCCGTCCAATTTCGGCACAATAAAACGGCAACGAATCTGTTTTGGTGCCGACCGACTGGTAATGACCTAATTTTGATAACACCGCGTCTAATTCTTCGGGCAGGGCGGTGATAATAGCAAAGTCTATTTTAATATTTGGAGTCATAATAAATTCTCTTAAACTTGGTGCAATCATTGTCAGAGGACCAACCTCAGACTTTGCCAATAGCTTTTCACAAAATGTCGGAAACATCTTCCACGCTAGGAGATTTGACCGCAGTAACGACACTGACTTTCATTACATTGGTTCTTCCGCCGTTTCAAAGTTTTCCGCGAAGTGATTATAGCATGAAAAATAATGTAGTGAGATAGGTTCATGATAAAGATTTGATGGGCAATGGTAAACCGCCAATGCCATTAAGTTAAGCCGGCCCAAAAAACCTTGAAGCTCTAAAACCAGACCTTACCTTCAAGGTTAAAACCTGACCAGGAGATTCCTGAACTTAATGGTATTGACGGTAAACCGCGTGCCCCACTCGACCTGACTGAATTTTCCTCGGCAGGTATCTTGATTTAGTCAGAGATAAACTCCTCATCGTCCCCATTTTCAACCAAAGAACTTTCAGCAGATTCATTTTCATTTTAATAAAGTTTTATGATTAAATATTCTTTATGATAAAAAATTCGACATCTAAACGTGGCTCAAACTTTCTGTTGATTTTAAGAAAAAATATTATAAACTTACCTTACGCATGGTTAATTCAACCACCCCTAGCCCCTCCTTGCTAAGGCGGAGAATATCCCCTGCGAGTTCCGTGATGCTACTCCCCTCCTTACCAAGGAGGGGTTGGGGGTGGTTGAGTTAACCGTGCGCAAGGTGAGTTATAAATTTATACTTTGATAGTAACCAAATTTGGCTCAGATTTGACAACTTTCAAAAAGTTGTCAAATCTATCTTCCCTATATTTAATACAATTTATTATATGATTATTAATCTACTTATTGGTGAATCCTTCACGCGCCATCGATTATTCAATTCATTTTTTTGAATTACTATAAAAAATAAAGAGTTATCTTAAACAACACCAAGAAGAATACTTAAATAAGGTATGAAAAATTGCATTCGTTAAAACAACCCTCTAGTATTTCATTTGGTGTATGATATATGATAAATAATTACACACATTTAAAGTTTAAATTTCCCCTCAAATACTTATTATCGATGGAATTTTATTTTATTATGTTGAGATCATCCGTTTATCGAATGCTTATAGTATTATTGATTTTATTTGCTAACTATTTAATGTGCCCGCAATCCATGGTGGTGGCCCAAACTACTTCAGAGCCTCCTCAGACCACTTCAGCGTCGGCTATGGATCAAGGAAAAGAAGGCACCGAGGGAACAGATTCTGTTGCTAAACCGCCCGTGGAATCTGACCGAGTCACTATCAAATTGTCACCCAGTGTTAGAATTATTCAACAATCTCATGTCATGCCAGTTATTTCTGCGGAACTGATTCAACATTTTCTGAATCGTCCTCAAATAGTTACGCTAGAAGAAATACGAAGTATGGGTTATGTTATCGGAAATGCTAATAGAAACATTTTTTCTACGACAGACAGTAAAATTTATGTGTTAGGGTTAGACCATACTGATACGGGTCGACACTACATGATACTGATGTTGGGACAACCCTATCAAGGTCCAGCCGATGAAGAACCACTGGCTTATGAAGCCATTTACTTGGGGGATGCGTTGTTGGAAAAAGCCGGTGAAAACGAAGTACCGTCAACATTAAGGATTACCAACGCACAACGTGAAATTGAAGTCGGTGCCAGATTATTACCGATTTCAGAAGAACAAACCGCGGTAGCAGATTTTTACCCTCATGTACCAGAATCCATCGAGGATGGATACATTGTTGGTTCCGTAGATCGAGGTTCGCTCATCGGGCAATATCAAATCGTCGTGGTTAATAAAGGTAGCAATCAGGGTCTTGAACGGGGCCATTTGCTGTCGGTATATAAAGGCGAGAATATGATTAAAGATAACATTGGTGAACCTCAGATGATTGCTTTGCCGGACCGTTTCGCCGGCACTTTGCTGGTGTTTAAAGTCTTTGAAGAGGTTAGTTATGCTTTGATCATGAAATCGGTGTTACCTATTAGCCGGCTGGACAAAGTGGCGGTACCTTGACACCTCAACCGGTACGACCAGAATATTGGTTAGCGTTAAGCCGGGCCCCTGGCGTGGGACCTGTCAACTTTGCTCGTTTTCTCAAACACTTTGGCAACGTTGAAACAGTATTTACGGCGGGGATTGGCGAATGGAAAAAAGTGGATTTAAAACCGGAATTGATTAATTATCTGCTCAATCCTGATTGGTATGCCGTCGAACAGGATTTAAAATGGTTAGCTCAACCAGGTAATCATTTATTGACTTTAACCGATAACTTTTATCCACCATTGTTACGAGAAATTCATGACCCACCGCCGCTATTATTTGTGCATGGCGATTACACTTTATTATCGAGTTTGCAATTAGCGATGGTTGGCACTCGTAATCCTAGCCGCGAGGGAGAAGAAACCGCCAGAGCATTTGCCGAATATCTGTCGAATCAAGGTTTTACCATTACCAGTGGTCTAGCTATTGGCATTGATGCGGCCTGTCATTGGGGGGCCCTCAGTGGCAGTGGCAAAACGATTGCGGTGGCAGGCACTGGCTTAGATCGAGTCTATCCGGCCAGACATCGTGACCTCGCTCATAAAATAGTGGCAACCGGGGCCTTAGTCTCCGAATTTTTGCCAGGGACCATCGCCAAACCGGCTAATTTTCCGCGACGAAATCGCATTATTAGTGGACTCAGTTTAGGCACTTTAGTCGTCGAAGCGCCTTTACGCAGTGGCTCTCTCTACACGGCTCATCAAGCGGTAGAGCAAGGGCGAGAAGTGTTTGCCATTCCGGGTTCCATTCACAATCCATTGGTTAAAGGTTGTCACCGACTGATTAAAGATGGCGCAAAATTGGTAGAAAATGCGGCGGATATTGTAGAAGAATTACTGATTCATTTGCCATCTTTAAAACTACAAAATCCCGGGTTACCATTACCAGAAGTGCGGCCACGATCAGAATCAACCACCATTCAACTGCCAGCGGAAGAATTGTTATTACCTCTGTTGCCAGCCAACACTGAGCCGTTAGAGCCAGAATATGTTAATTTATTAAACTACCTTACTCCACAACCCACTTCGATTGATAACTTAGTAGAGTTGAGTGGGTTAACTGTAGAGGTCGTCTCCTCGATGCTACTGATTTCAGAATTACGCGGTTTAGTGAAACTCCAACCGGGAGGTCTATACACTCGCTTATAAGGAAACTCAAAATGAACACCAAAGAAAACCTCTTGGAAGTTTTATTAGATTTATTTGAAAACATCAAATTAGAAGAAACTAAACCGAATCACCAGCCTGACTCTGCGGTAGCCAATGGTATGCTCATGACGCTGTCCTCAGATGAAGTTTATCAAATGGCGCAATGGCTTAAAGCCTTGATGGCAGAACCTCCATCGTCATTAGCGTCAACTTCGATTCGAGTCTATTCGGTACTCGAGTGTGAAAAGCTGAATCGTAATTGTCGAGGCTTCTTGCTCAGTTTAGAACAAATTGGAGTGTTAACGCCTGTAGTTCGTGAATTAGTGGTTAACTATGTGATGTCACTGGATACTAGAATAGCCTTAGAACAATTGAAATTAGTTGTGCTGATGGCGCTCTTTAATCAGCCAGGTCAAGAAACTGCTTTGGCTTGGATGGAAAAAATGTTCTATGAAGAATTTACCGGATACCCTGCGCATTAACAACTCACTTTACGCACGGATAACCCCCTGCCCCTCCTTGGTAAGGAGGAGAGTACAGACCACCGGCGGCCACCGTCAGGAATACTCCCTTTCTTACTAAGGAGGAGCAGAGGGTGGTGCGTTACGCACGGATAACCCAACCACCCCCGGCCCCTCCTTGGTAAGGAGGGGAGTACTACCGGCGACCGCCAGGAATACTCCCTTCCTTACTAGGGGGCGGGGGTGGTGCGTAAGGTGCATTAACAATTTAAGAAGAATTTGACCACTTTAAACCAGTTGTCAAATGTGACCGCAGTGCGGAACCAATATTTTACCTTTCAACTTAACCCGAATCCAGTTAGTATTGTGAAAAACTTAGTCGTCGTCGAATCACCTGCCAAAGCCAAAACTATCCAAAAATATCTTGGCAAAGAATTTGAAGTCCTAGCCTCCTTTGGCCATGTTCGAGATTTATTGCCGAAAGATGGTGCCGTGGACACTCAGCATGAGTTTGCCATGAATTATCAACTGATTGAAAAAAATGCCAAGCATGTCAATGCGATTACTAAAGCCATGCAACAGGCGGAAGCATTGTATCTAGCAACTGACCCTGATCGCGAAGGGGAAGCGATTTCTTGGCATCTGTATGAAATTTTAACCGCCAATCAATCGTTACAACAGAAACCCGTGCATCGAATCGTCTTTCACGAAATTACACAACGAGCGATTCAAGAAGCGCTGAATCATACTCGGGCGCTATCGATGGATTTAATCAATGCCCAACAAGCCCGGCGTGCATTGGATTATTTAGTCGGATTTACGCTCTCGCCCCTCTTGTGGAAAAAGATTCGTTATGGATTATCGGCCGGCCGCGTCCAAAGTCCGGCTTTACGCATGATTGTGGAGCGTGAACAAGAAATTGAGGGCTTCCAACCGCGCGAATATTGGACCATAGATGCGGAATCGAAAAAGGAGCGGCAAACCATCACCGCCAAATTGACGCTATTTGAAGGCAAGAAGCTAAAGCAATTTGACACAGACATTAGTGCGGCGGAACGAGCTACCCATATTAGCATCAATACGGAAACGCAAGCCCTGCAAGTGAAAGCAACCTTGCTGACCGCTGCCGCGGGTGAATTACAAGTGCTTAAAGTGGAGAAAAAGCAACGTAAACGGCAACCGGCGGCACCGTTTACCACTTCCACTTTGCAACAGGAATCGGCCCGCAAGTTGGGATTTACTACTAAAAAAACCATGCAATTGGCACAACAACTGTATGAAGGCATTGATACCGGCAATGGCGCCGTGGGTATCATTACTTATATGCGAACCGATTCCGTGAATTTGGCGGAAGAAGCTATTGCCGAAATTCGTCAAGTAATTCAAGACCGCTATGGTCCAGATAACGTGCCGAAACAACTACGAGTTTATAAAACTAAATCGAAAAACGCCCAAGAAGCGCATGAAGCAGTCCGTCCGACCTCGGCCCAACGTTATCCAGAGGAGATTAAAGCGTCTCTGAATCAGGACCAACTGAAACTTTACAATTTAATTTGGCAACGCACCATTGCTTGTCAAATGATTGATGCCACCTTAGATACCGTGGCGGTGGATTTGGGGGCGGGTGAAGGTAATCAGTTTCGGGCCACTGGCTCGACCTTAAGTAATCCTGGCTTCATGGCCGTTTATCAAGAAGGTGTGGATGATAAAAAGAGCAGTGACGGTGAAGAGGATGAAAAAATGTTGCCGGTCCTGGTCGTCGGTGAAATCCTCAAACTCAAAGATATTCATGCCGACCAACACTTTACCGAGCCACCACCGCGATATTCAGAAGCTACTTTAGTCAAAGCCTTGGAGGAATATGGCATTGGTCGTCCTTCCACTTATGCGACGATTATTTCAACCCTTCAACAACGTGAGTATGTGACGTTAGAAAAGAAACGTTTTATTCCCACCGACATTGGTCGCATTGTCAATAAATTTTTGACCGAACATTTTACCCAATATGTGGATTACGATTTTACCGCTAAACTGGAAGATGAATTAGATGCTATTTCGCGCGGTGAAGCCGAGTGGATCCCCTTACTGGAACGATTTTGGACTAAATTTAAACAGTTAATTGATGATAAAACGCAAAGCGTTTCTCGTAAAGATGTTACCCATGAAGCCATGGATGAAGATTGTCCCAAGTGTGGCAGTCAATTGGCGATTCGGTTAGGTAAACGTGGACGTTTCGTGGGATGTTCCGCTTATCCCAAATGTGATTATACGCGCAATCTGGACGGTGAGTCGGCGACGACCAATGGTAACGGGGCGGCAGCGGCGACGGCCACCACGCCAGAGTTAGTGCCAGACCGGGTTTGTCCTGAGTGTGGTGCTTCTTTGCAAATTCGTCAAGGTCCTTATAGTAAATTTATTGGTTGTAGCAATTATCCGAAATGCAAATTCAATGAACCATTAGAAAAGCCAGCCGACACTGGTTTAGAATGCCCGGTATGTCATCAAAGCAATTTAATCAAACGGAAGACTCGTTATGGCACGTTTTTTTATGCGTGTGCCAATTATCCCAAGTGTAAATATGCGATCAGTAATGAACCCTTAACAGGACCTTGTCCTACCTGTGGTTGGCCAATTCTGATGCTGAAGACTACCAAACGTTGGGGGACTCAAAAGGTTTGTCCACAAAAAGACTGTGATTATCGCGAAACGATAGAGACTTCTCCAGAAACTTCTTCATAAGCCAAACCAATGGGAGTCCAAAACACGTTTTGGACTCCGGTTTTGGGCTACGGACTTTTATCTTTTCTTTGAGGATATTTAATATGCTAGTGATTCCTGCCATTGATTTAAAAGATGGCAAATGCGTTAGACTCAAACAGGGTCGAATGGAAGATGATACCATTTTTTCTGATGACCCAGTAGCGATGGCCAAGCGTTGGATACAGGCCGGGGCCAGACGCTTACATATCATTGACCTTAATGGCGCGTTTGCGGGTAAACCGGTGAATGCCAAAATTATTCATCACATTGTCAAAACTTTTCCCGAAATCCCTATTCAAGTAGGCGGCGGGATCCGAGATGAAGATACGATTCAAGCCTATTTGGACACCGGCGTAAGTTATGTCATTATTGGCACTCAAGCCATCAAGGAACCTCATTTTGTGGCAAATGCGTGTGTGGAATTTCCGGGCCATATTATCGTCAGTTTAGATGCCCACAACGGTAAATTGGCCACTGAAGGATGGTCAAAACTGTCTCACCATACGGTGGTTGAAATGGCTAAACAGTTTGAACAAAAAGGAGTGAGTGCGATTATTTTTACCGATATTCACCGGGATGGGATGATGCAAGGGATTAATGTCGAATCGACTGTAGAATTAGCGCGGGCGATAACTATTCCGGTGATTGCCGCCGGTGGTATTACCACCTTAGCCGATATTCAAGCCTTATGCGCGGTAGCGTCGGAAGGTATTATGGGAGCCATTACTGGTCGTGCCATTTATGAAAAGACGTTAGATTTAGCGGAAGCGCAAAAATTAGCGGACCATTGTCAATCATAAAATTCACAGGAATCATAACATAACATGGGATTAGCGAAACGTATTATTCCTTGTTTGGACGTGGATGCCGGGCGGGTGGTCAAAGGCGTCAACTTTGTTAATATTCGCGATGCCGGTGACCCGGTGGAAATTGCTCGTCGTTACGATGAGCAGGGGGCCGATGAATTAACTTTTTTAGACATTACGGCCAGTGCCGATGCACGAGAGACCATGGTGCAGGTGGTTGAAGCAGTCGCCAGTGAAGTTTTTATACCCCTCACGGTAGGGGGAGGGATTCGTAAATTAGAGGACATACGCCGCCTGTTAAATGCGGGGGCGGATAAAGTTTCGATCAACACCGCCGCCGTCTTTAATCCAGAATTGGTAAAAGCGGCCAGCACTCATTTTGGCACTCAATGTATTGTGGTAGCGATTGATGCCAAGCAAGTGAGTCAAACCGGCACCCCGTGGCGGTGGGAGGTATTCACCCATGGTGGGCGTAAACCTACGGGCCTTGAAGCAGTGGCTTGGGCCAAACAGATGGTCGAATTTGGGGCCGGTGAATTGTTGCTCACCAGTATGGACCGTGATGGCACTCGTCAAGGTTTTGATTTAGCGTTGACGAGAACGATCAGCGAAGCCGTCAACGTACCGGTGATAGCCTCCGGCGGAGTAGGTACGTTAGAACATTTAGCCGAGGGCATCCTCCTTGGTAAAGCTGATGCAGTGTTAGCCGCCAGTATTTTTCACTTTGCGGAATACACGATTGCTCAAGCTAAACAATTGATGATTGAGCGTGGCATTGAGATGAGAGTAATGCCGGCCTCTGGATGACACACTCCTCTCCTCCCTTCCCCTGCGACACCTTACCCAGTTAAAGTCACTGCCATTAAGTTAAGCTAAAATTACGGCGTTGAGAGATTTGACAACTTTTCGAAAGTTGTCAAATCTAAACCCAGGGAGTCCAAATCTTCAGATTTGGCAACGCCGTCTCACCTTGACTAAAGAATGTTGGAGTAGAGACTAATGTTGGAGTAGAGGCTTTAGCCGGTTGGGGTCGGCCTCTGAGAACGTTGGAGTAGAGGCTTTAGCCGCACTGCCATTAAGTTAAGCTAAGGTTACGGCGTTGGAGTCCAACCAGGAGTACCAAGCGCAGCTTTGTAACAAAACTCCGCTTGGTACTCCTGAAGCTTTTGTTACCAAGATGGACCATCTATTTATTGCTGGTCCCTTAATTGCTGGTCCCTTATTTGGTAATCATGCTATAGTGATATTCACTTATTCTTGTACCCCCCCCGTACACGGAGTTACCCCCCCCGCGTGCGGTGGGGCTGGGTGGGTACAGGGATGAGTGAATATTACTATATCCCCTCTGGGTGAGATTTGACAACTTTTGAAAAGTTGTCAAATCAGTTCAATCGCCGGTAACCCTTTCACCATCTCCACCGTTTTCACACTCACCGTAATCACCCGTCCAATCAGCCGGGCAATATATCGTTCTTCTTCGTCTAATCGATTCGGGTCATTGACAATCCCACTTCTTTTTTTATCTTGACTCACTTGATATTGGTCAATCACCCAGTCTAACGCCGAACGATTGCCTAAGCGATACTCAAACGTTTCTGGCGGAATCCCCGTGAAGGTCAAGGTGTCGTTATAAATCAAGCTGGTCTGGTCTTTAGATAACTTCATTTTCTCAACTCGCCAGTTTAAAGGTTCTTTGGTGACTAAATGTAACGGATATTCCGGTTGAGTTTCATAATGCAAATGTAAATCCGCTAATTGCTGCCCTGCTTTGGCAAAGGCCCAGAAGTCGGGAGCGTAAGGGAGTCTCGGCAATTCCCGTTTCAAATTGGCCGCGTACTTCTCCCGATAGCCAGGGTGATGCAACAGACCATAGACATAGTAGAAAATATCCCACTTAGTGAGTTTGCGACTCCGACAGTGTTGGCGAAACGTCTTTAAAGCCCAATCGGTGATATTTTCTTGACGATTGCTGCCGTCTTCTGCGTAAGTGTAGAAGGGGAAGCATTGAGAGTCGCCAGTTAAATGTAAATCTGGAATAACATTGACCATTAAGCATTGGAAGGTTTTACTACTACCTACACCACTCACACAAATCACCCGATTCTCATTTTCGGTGGCGGGTGTGGGAAAAATTTGGGGGAGCACATAAACTTCCTCATTCATCACTCTATCGAAAAATAGATTTAACTTGGTAAATGGACGATATAAAGAAGTTCTAACGGTTTCCTCCTTAAATTCAGCAAACTTACCCCGTTGCAAATCTAACTTTAAATCTCTACTCCAACTCAATTTAGTATCGTCATAGACCACAAAGTCATCCACTTTAACTGGCTTCTCGCCACGGCGAGACCAACGAAAAACCTCTTGATTATAAAATTCAATCGTGCGTTGCATATTATTTGTTAGTGTCTCACGATTGAAATTATAGGCCCAGGTATCACGACTGGTTGCGACACCACGACTGTAAGCTTTAAAGATGACTCCCCCAACTTCCTGTTTCGAGGCTTTCTCCGCCTTTGCTCCTACCGGCATAAAACTATCAAACTCAACGTGTAAGCCCTCGGTCAGCCAGATATGGTTGTTATTCGGCTGCATGGTTTGCCAAGGGATGGTTTTAAAACTGGTTGCCGCTAAATGCTCAAGTTTGTCTTGTTTCTTCAGGTCGTCACCAATATGAGCATAGTAAATACCTTTCACCTTGGATTGAGTTTTAACTAACAAATTAATGCTGACTCCGACCTTAATCCCGAATACATTTGCCACGCCAGGAGTCTTTCGGATATTCCCACCTAAGTCAAGAATGTAAACCTTGTTAAAGTCCTTAGCTAACTGTTGGCGCATCCCATCAAACGCGACATTATCTATAAAACCATTATTTGTGACAAATGCCACAATCCCTTCTGCAACTCCCTGCAAGCGCCAGGTTGCCCATTTAAACGCCTTGACATACGCATCCGACAACGCATTCTTATTCGTCGCCTTCGAATCCTTCGCATAACTCTCCGCTATCAACTTCTCCAACACTGGATACTGGCGATTCTTATTATTGTCATTCTCATTCTGTTGCCCAACGTTATACGGTGGATTGCCGAGAATCACAAAAATGGGGGCTTCCTTTTGTCGGAAGATGCGCTGGGTATTGGCTGGGACAAACATTTCTTGTTGCTTATCTTCCATTAATTCAAAGGTGTCCACCAAACAAATTCCCTCAAATGGCAGATACTTCCGTGTCCGTTCATAAAACGCCTGTTCAATATTCATGCAGGCAATATAATAAGGCAATAACATCACTTCATTGCAATGCAACTCCTCCCGATACTTGCGTTCCAATTGCAACGGTTTGATCTCCCGTAGTACCCGCATGATAAAATTACCCGTGCCCACAAACGGATCCAGAATCTGCACCCCAGGACTAGACAATGAACAATTAAACTCCTGCTGTAAAATCTCCTCCACCGACTTCACCATAAACTCGACAATCGGTTGTGGAGTATAGACAATGCCATGCGTATCAGCGACTTTAACCGCAAAACCTTGGAAGAATTTCTCATAAACGACATTGAGAAATTCTTGCTTGCGAGTATATTCCTCAATGGTCGCCGCCGCCCGTTCCATGGCGAGATAAAAATGATCCAGACTTTTGAGAAAGGCATCTCGACTAAAAGATTTGGCCGTCAACTTGGCAATGACCGTTTCAATCTCCTTGGCAATGACATTCTTCTCCCGAAAATCCGGATTGTTAAAGATCGTCCGAAATAACCGTTCGGTCAACAAATGCTGGACCAACATCTCAATAATCGCCGCGTCTGCCAAGTTGGGATTAATCGAACTGCGACACAGTGTGCTAAACGTTGCAAAAGCCTCTTTAAAAGGTTTATTGGTCAGTAACTCCTTGGTAATAATGCCGACCAACGTCGTCCCTAATTCGCCCACGCGCTCTTTAAACTTGACTATCGCCTCTTCCCATTGCTGATAGGCGGGCGGTTGATAGTCAAAAAAGCGTTCCACACCCTCAATGAGTTTGGCCGGTGACTGACTAATATCGGCATCATAAATCAACTCCCCATGCCGATATAACTGAAGACGTTGCGGTGTTTGAAAGAGAATATTCTCTTTGGGATAACCCTCTTTAAATTTCTTCGCCACCTCTTTGGTGAGATTATCTTTAATATCTTTGGCTTCCCACACGCCATACACCAACACCTTAGTTTGACGGTCCACCAGCACCCCATCAGCCCGCAATGAGTTCTTCCCGTCACGTTTGAGTGGGTACTGTTCAATAAAATCTAAATGAGTCACTTGCCCCGCGCCATGACGAAGGATACTGGCAAACAAGGGCGCGACCGCACCTTCATGCACTTGCCCGGCACTGGTTAAGGTTTGCAACTCACGATAATAAGTTTGGATAGTTTTATGAGTTGGTTTTAAGTTAAGCATAATATACCTATTAATGTATTAATATAGGGTGTATAAGCGAAGCGTCATACACCAAACCTAATACTCTCTCCAATAAAAAGTAAGAAATTAGGTAGTCCCTACCAGCCACTGGAGGTACGTACTAACCGCCGTGGTGTATGACGCTTCGCTGATACACCCTACCGTTATCGTTGCCGCCGGGGGCGAAGAGTCCTAAACCTGGTAGGTGCTAAGTTTCCTAAACCTTTGAGGTTTAGGAAACTTAGAACCTGGGTAACTCATTGAATGTTAAGACCTCCATTATCTTGGAGGGACTACCAACATTTTAAACCGGCGAGGCGGTTAAATTGGTAGATAAACTTTTTCCAACATTTCCTGATATTCACGTTCTAACTGACTATCCATAGTAATACCGCCACCGCTTTTATAAATAAACTGGTTGCCAGTTTGTTCAATAAAACGAATCATTACTGCGCTATCTAAACGTTGTATACCATCAAAATATCCAAACACGCCAGTAAAAAAACCGCGTGGCGACGTTTCTACGGCTTTGATAATCTCCACCGTTTTTCGCTTCGGGGCGCCGCTAATGGAGCCCGCCGGTAACAGCGCGGCTAGGAGGTCTCCAATTCTTTCACGCCAATTTGAGGCCAATCGGCCTGAAATTTCTGAACTGACTTGTAAAAGTTCCCGCTTCCCGGCTTTGATGTGGTCGATATATCTAAATTTTTCCACTCGAACCTGTTTGGCGACGAGCGCCAGATCATTTCTGAGCAAATCGACGACCGTGGTATGTTCCGCGGTTTCCTTCTCATCCGCCAAAATCTTAGCCCTGGCATTTAACTGTGAAGCATCGATGGTACCTTTCATTGGATAAGTTTTGATGATGCCGTTATCGATTCGAATAAATCTTTCCGGTGAAAAAACGACTAATTGCTCTTTCACATAAAGTTTAAATGGGGCTTGACTTAGGTGGAAGATTTCTAATAAAGATTGGTTTAGCTCAATTTCGGTAGGAAAGGTTAAATTGAGCAGATAGGTATTACCATTTTTCAATTCGGTGAGTACTTGGTTAAATGCCTTCGCGTAAATTTCAAAACTGACTGGTTGTTTTATAATCAGTGTTGGTGGCAACCCCGAATGTTTTATCGTATGGTTAGCCACCGAATTGGATACGCCAGCGATTGAAAATAGGATATTATCTGTCATTTGGTCTAATGGTGCAAGATAACCGTGTTTTCCTTCAAAGTCAAGCATAAAGAAAAAGGGAATCTGTTCGCGCCCCCATTGATTTAAGGTGGTTAGTTCCATGTTATTGGTGTCTAGGTATTTGAAATTCTAACCGTAACTTTATTAGTTCACCTTACGCATAACCACCCCCGGCCCCTCCTTGTTAAGGAGGGGAGTCGACCGTGCCAACTCAGTTGGTGCCTACTCCCCTCCTTAACAAGGAGGGGCCGGGGGTGGTTGAGTTAACGGTGCGTAAGGTGAGTTAGCAGAAAATTTGACAACTTGGTTAAAGTTGTCAAATTTTTTAACTCCCTACTGCGACGGTATTAGCACCTCTCCTAAATTAGAATACGGGCCATAACAATTTCCCTGATAAGCTCTCACCGCGACATAATATTGAGCACCTTCATTCAGAATAGCAATCAATTGCGTTTCGGTGCTCATATCAAAACTATGAATGCTGTCTAAAGTCAGGTCATTCAGTGGAGAAGTATAAATCGCATAATAAAACTGATAGCCTTGGGCACCATTCACTGCACTCCAAGTTACCGTGGCCGTAGTACCATTGACACTCGTCGTCACCGTCGGGGCCTGTGGGGTAGTCGCGGCAGTGCAAATATGTTGCGTAATAAAATCCTGAAATGAGGGCACTCGAGTATACACCCCATAATAATTAGGCAACGCGCAACCTTCACCATAACTGACAATCCCTATTTGTCGCCAACCGTTACTGGTATTTACTAATAAAGGTCCACCGCTATCACCAACACAAGAATCGACACCGCCTTGCATATAACCAGCGCAAATCATCGTGTCCTTAATCAGGCCCGGATATGAACGTTGCCCATTACACACAGGTTGCGACACAATCGGTACCAGCGCTTGTCGCAACTCGTCGGGATAAATATTAGCGGTGCTGGAAGTGCTGCCCCACCCCATCACGGTGGCTTTTAAACCCACTTCAGTCAGATTATTGTAGTAATACTCAGCTACTTGCAAAATTGGTTGCTTCGACGCATACTTAAGTTTAAATAGCGCAATATCAGAAGTAGGCGGACGATTGGGGTCGGCACCATCATAGTTGGGATGACGAATCATTTCTACTATCGGAATCCGCTCTGCTTCTGATTCTTTACTCAACAGGTGAGTCCCTAATACTGCGACCACCTCCTTTGGTAAAAAATCTTGTCCAATGGTTTTTTCTGTACAATGACCCGCACTTAAAATCCAAGTGGGCGCGACCAAAGTGCCGCCACAATATTGCCCATCCTCCGCGGTTTTATTCGCATACACCAAAGCGGCCATCCAAGGTCCTTCGTCAGGTTTCGCTGGCGAGCCTCTGATAATTCTAGGCTCAGTGGCCCCAACATTGACCGAGGTGAATAAATAACTCAAACCAATTAAAGAAATACCTAAACGCATGTAGTTACCCTCCATAATAATAGGCTGCCGCAATTCCAACAAAAATGGCGGCGCCAAACCAATGATTGTTTAAAAATGCTTGAAAACATCCTTGTGGTTGACGATTTCTAATCAGCCATTGTTGGTATAGTGATAGGCTGGCGGCTACGAGTAGTCCTAAGTTATACCAGATGGCTAATTGTAATTCTTGTCCTATCGAAAATAATAGCAGTAATACGACAAAATGCAAGCTACCAATGATAATTTTATCCGCTGATCCAAATAAAATAGCAGTAGATTTTACGCCAATCAATTTATCCTCTTCACGGTCCACCATGGCATACATTGTGTCATAAGCAATCGCCCACAAAATATTAATGATTAAAAGTAGCCACGCCAAGGGTGGAATTTCTCCCGTTTGCGCGGCATAAGCCATTGGAATACCCCAACCAAAGGCAATTCCCAAATAAGCCTGTGGCCAATGGGTATAACGTTTGGTAAAGGGGTAACTGGCCGCCAACAGAATGGCTACTAACGATAAGGCAATGGTGAGCCAATTAAGTTGGAGAACCAGTATAAATGCGATTAAGGAGACCACCCCAAATACCATTAATGCTTCCGTTTCACTCACTCGCCCAGCGGCCAATGGACGGTCTTGAGTCCGTTGCACTTGTGGGTCAAAATGACGGTCGGCATAATCATTAATTACACAGCCCGCTGAGCGCATGAGAATCACGCCCAAAATAAAAATAGCGGTAATTAGCGAGTCTGGATGACCTTCACTGGCTAACCATAAGGCCCATAAAGTGGGCCAGAGTAATAAAAAAATGCCAATGGGGCGATGCCAACGCATCAGCAGTGCATATTGAGATAAACGGTCGATGATATAGTTCATAGTTGTAGTTAAGGAAACTCCGGTAGTCCTGCCAAATCAATCCAGTCATTATGGATTATCTTTGTTAATTAGAGCCATTTGTTATCACCAACAGGTGATGTTTGTGAAAGGGGACTAATGGGCGAAATAGATAGTTTTCCGAAACCGCCGTTTTAATATCCTCCAGCGTCCAAAAATGTAAATAAAATAGCCGTTTTTGGTGTTTTGGCATAATTGGACATAGCATCAATACCCCCGCCGGTTTTAGACATCGTTGCAAATTCTGTAACGCAAAAGTTAATTTTTCCGGAGTGACAATATGTTCTATGACATCAATCATTATTATTAAATCAAATTGTTGTTCAACTTGAATAAGTTGAGTAGTTACATCTTGTTGAATAAAATGATAAGTGGGGAATTTAGTTTGTAAGGAGGAAAATAACACGTTGGTGATGTCTATGCCCACATAATCTTTGACTCCTTGGTCATGGAATAATTGAGTATAAAAACCGGTACCACAACCAATTTCTAACACCTGACTTTGCGCCAAGTCAATTTGCTCTTGTTGACAGAGTTGAATTAAGGTATCATAGGCTTGAGCATATTCTTGCTCATTTTCTGATTCCGATAATCCTTCGTCACCTACTGCTTGCAAAGTGGATCCATATTTTAGAAAACGGTCTTGCCAATAACGTTGGGCCTGGTAATCGTGTCCTTGAGCATATTTAAATGGCGCTATTAAACTTTTATAAATCGCTCGTTGTAGCAATCCTAATGGATTTCGGTATAATTTGGGTAAAATTTCTTTCCACATGGTCTCTGTCCTATTTAAATTTTAAATTTTCATTCACATTCCCACCGGCTAAAGATTTGACAACTTTTCGAAAGTTGTCAAATCTAATCGCCGGCTAAAGATTTGACAACTTTTCGAAAGTTGTCAAATCTAATCGAAAGTTGTCAAATCTAATCGCCGGCTAAAGATTTGACAACTTTTCGAAAGTTGTCAAATCTAATTTTACGGGAATCGCATGACTCCTATAATACCAGCAGAATAGATGTTACACACCAGATATTTTAATCTTAACCTTAATCATTATGCAAAAACCACGTTTGTTAGTACTTACCTCTACTTTTCCACGCTGGCCGGGAGATAAAGAGCCGCCATTTGTTTATGAATTGAGTAAACGTTTAACCACCGATTATGAAGTTCATGTTTTAGCACCTCATGCCCCTGGTGCAACATTGAAGGAGCAATACGATAATCTTCAGATTACTCGATTTCGTTATTGTTTTGAACGGTATCAAACTTTAACTTATGGTGGGGGCATTTTGGCCAATTTGAAGCAACAGCGATGGCGATATTTACTCATCCCATTGTTTCTGGTGGCCGAATTTTTGGCATTGCTTCGATTAGCGCGACATCAACCCTTTGCAGTCATTCATGCTCATTGGATTATTCCTCAAGGGTTAGTGGCAATTTTGGCTAAACCTTTTCTTAAAAACGCTCCTCCTATTATTTGCACTTCTCATGGCGGAGATTTATTTGCTTTATCCCATTCGCTCGGAAAAGCACTGAAACGTTTAGTTTTAGCTCATTCTCAAGCCATTACGGTCGTTAGTCACGCCATGCGTGAAAAGGTGTTGGAATTGGGAATCGACGCGGCTAAAGTTCAAGTAATTTCAATGGGAGTGGATTTACAAACGATTTTTGTGCCTCCTCCACCGGGTAGCCAACGGCAGCCTTATTCGTTATTGTTTGTCGGACGTTTGGTCGAGAAGAAAGGATTAGCTTATTTGTTAGCCGCGTTACCTTTTCTGAGCTCTCGTTATCCGAGTTTACAGTTGACGGTGGTGGGGTCTGGTGCTGAAGAAAATTCGTTGAAACAACAAGTGATTGCACTTAATTTATCGGCCCAAGTGTCTTTTTTAGGGGCAGTGACTAATCAACAATTACCCAGATGGTATCAAACGACCAGTGTAGTCATTTTTCCTTCGATTGTGGCGGCGGATGGGGATACCGAAGGTTTTGGTTTGGTCTTGGTGGAGGCTCTGGGGTGTGAATGTGCGGTGATTGCGACCGATTTGCCGGCGATGCAGGATATTTTGACCTCGGGGGAAACGGCGGTCATTGTGCCATCAAAAAATGCCCAGCGCTTGGCGGAAGCGATTGATTGGTTATGGAAAAATGATTTGGAGCGAGAACGTTTGGGGCAACAGGGGCGGCAGTCGGTGTTGGGTTATTATGATTGGAGTGTGGTTGCTGAAAAGTATTTGAGCCTCCTGAATCATAATTCTTAATCATAATTCTCATAATTCTCATAATTCTCATAATTCTCAATCATAATTCTTGATTCTCATAATTACCTGCTGTGCAACACCTCTTTGAGTGCGTGAAACCGTCGAAGCGATACGTGCTAACAGATTAAGAGCCGAAACGTTGAAGTTAAGAGCAAACCTGTTGGAGTAGAGGCTTTAGCCGGTGGGCCGGCTGCGACGACCTTTAATGGGGCGCCGCCCCTACCGGCTAAAGCCTCTACTCCAACATTCTAATACTCCAACATTCTAAATAGTTTTACGAGAATCTCATGACTCCTATAATCTCACCAAAATAGGTGTTGCACACAGAATATATAGCAAAATCCCTTTGAACCTGTACCATCCCCTCTGGAGTGCAATAAGAATTATTGCGTCTGGCGGCGCGTAGAGGCGCAATAATTCTTATTGCGCTCCAGAGGGTACGTACAATTTTATATGAATTTTACTATAATTCTTAATTCTGAGTTAAGAAGGTGCGTGGGACGCACCCTACCAATTAATGAAAAAACAAAAACCTCGAAGGTAGTTTTCTCCTTCGAGGTTAATCGTTATACCACAAATTTACTCAAAAAGGTTATTCCAATTATTTTTTTTCTTCTGTGGTCGGAGTAGCCGTTTCAGCCGGCTTGGCTTCGTCAGTCGCTGGTGCCGCGCTTTCGGCTGGTTTAGCTTCGTCAGTCGCTGGTGCCGCGCCTTCGGCTGGTTTGGCTTCTTCAGTCGCAGGTACTTCATCTTTGGCTGGTTTGGCTTCGTCAGTCGCAGGCGTTGCCGTTTCTGCTGGTTTACTCTCCTCCGCATTCTTACTACCAAACACGCCTAACACGGAATCCGTCAGCGATTTAATTTTGGGATGTCTTTCTAAGAAAGATTTAGTAAGCACTTCTTTAGCTTCGGGAGAAACTTGCAGAGTTAATTTGTTACCTACTACGGAGTTAATCAAGTAGGTGACGGCATTGGCAAGCATTTCAACATTGTCTTCAGATAAACCGACTAAAACCATCGTGTAATCTTTGTTCTCATTGAGACGTAACTTCCAAGCATTAAGTGCGGAAGTGAGGTCTCTTTCATGGGTCAAAGCAATACCAGTGATTTGGTCAAATGGCAACCGTGTGGCAGAGCCGGTGAGACTTTTGAAGCTAATTCCACTTCCGAGCAAGTTTTTCCACATTATCGCTTTATCCGTCAAAAGCACACCGCGGGTGCCTGATGAGGTCAACTTGCTGGTATCAAAGTAAAAATACAGCACATCGGCGGCATCACGAGCTTCCTTAAATAACTCTTGGTTATTGGCCAGTGCATCTTTAAATTGGAATTTAAATTCTTTAAACAAGTGGGTAGAGAGGATCGCTTGAAAATTGGCATAACCCTCGTCTAAAGATTTGCCACTGACTAGGACAGCTTGAGTCAGTTGAGTCAATTGGTCATTGTCAGTTTGCGATAATTTGAAATCATCGCCATAACTGGCCAGACATTCATCAAAAGTTTGCAAGTTTTTAATCGAGTCTGCCGCAGGGTCAACCAAATTTTTACTACTGCATAAAGTCACTCCACCGGCCAAGATACCGACTTCGCGGTCTGGTACTTCTAACGTTAACAATTGATCTTGGTTATCTTTGTTCGCGTTAATAAAGTAGAGCATGGCTGATACCATCGGTATGATGGTATTATCTGGTACTTGAGATAAACGAATTTTCTGGTCATTAATTTGCAATTCCCAGCCAGTTAGTGACATACCACGTTCATATATCAGTTTAACGTGTTGAATATCGTTAAAGGCAATGGCTTGTGGCTCTTCGGCCAAATTGTTCCAGAGCAAAGTTTTGTTAGTGAGTGCAAAGCCGCGAGGGTCTAAGGGAGTCCGACTGGCATCGTGGAAAAAATATATTTTTTCCTCGGGGTTGCGAATTTTGTCAAATAATTTTTTGTCTTCATCCGGGTGGCTTTCAAAATGGTTAGCCAATTTGTATTCCAAGCCTTTGAGGGCATGAGTGGACAACACACTTTGGAAGTTACTATAAGATTCTTCTATCGTGAGTTTGTATTGGCTAAATATTTGTTTCACTAAGTCATCAAACGACTTCATATCCTCTGCTGAGGATTGTTGAATCTCACTGAGACATTTATCGAGGTCTTGTAAGGCATCACGATAATCTTGTTTTTCCATGAAGGTTTTAAACACTTCAGCGTCTCTGCATTCTGTAGCTTGCGCACTATTCAGTGGTAGCCAGCATAAAGTGGCTACTAGGCTGTATTTAACTAGCCGATTTAAGTATAACACTAGGTTACTCCTTTGTTTTATTGTTGATTAAGTGATGATATTTGTTGGTTGAGTGATAAATTTACCTTACACACCGTTGTAGTTGTAGTAGTTGTAGGTTGGAGTGAGCATCGGCAAACTCCAACCATGGTCCTGAAATTGGAATGAAATAGTTGGCGCTTCGCTAACGCTCATTCCAACCTACAAAATTTACAAAGTGCGTAAGGTGAGTGATAAAATAATTAAGAGTCTATGATAAACAATTTTGTTGAGATTAGCAAGTTAACATAATTTAAAAAATCTTTTAGTAATATTAATAATTTTTATTTTTATGGTTAACTCGGGGTGCTCATTTTGGTAGATTTTTTAATTTCTAAATAATAATACGAATTAAGGCTTGAAATTGAACTCCATACACTGGCACCAGCGCCGGTGGCACACGATGGTATGATTTCACCGTCTGTCGTAGTGGCAGATTGGGTACTCTGTTGATGGGTATAGGGTAGGTTAGTAATTACCTGTGCTACGGTGAGATTATCATTGAGGGGTGCCACAAACAGAGGGGGAGCAAGCAATAAGAGTAGCGATATTCCTAGTGCGGTGTGTAAAAAAGTGAATCTAGTCATGGTAGATTTCCTAATGGTTGTTAATGAAGTATAAAGTTTAATCGGTTTAGATTTGACAACTTTTCGATAGTTGTCAAATCTTAGCACCTGTTAGATTTGATAACTTAGATTTGACAACTTGTCGAAAGTTGTCAACTCTTGACCCCGGTTTAGAGTTGACCACTTGTCGAAAGTTGTCAACTCTTGACCCCGGTTAAATTTGTTACGGCACCTTCTTTCCAAATATTGACTATTTGGGGGCCCAGACGATAAGCCTCCTCTAAATAACCATCGGTAGTAGCAGACCAGATTCGATTCAATAATCGCTCGCTTTCCGCTACAGTAAGTATGATATGGAGAGTTTGTGTACGGTCTAGCCAGTGAATAAATTGTCCTTGTTGAGTGACCACCGGCCAAAGATAAAGCTGTAAGATGCTTTCAACTCGATTAATGATAACTGGACCCTCTAAACTCTTCAGATCTTGAGAGAGATGTTTGATTTCAGTCTCTAGTTTAATAAGTAATTCCACTAAATTGGTTTTAGCGGTGGTAGCAGAATTGGTAAAGGTAGCGGAGTGATATTTCTTCTCCAGCGAAGATTGCGCTCGATGCCAGAGCCAAAGTCCGACGAGAGTAATTCCTACCGCTAACCCATACCAAGGTAGCGAGGTTGGCCAGGCGGCCTCGTTGGGTGCTGGTAGTTTGGCCGCAGTAATTAACGCCATGATGATACCAATACTAAAAATGATTTGTCCCATAATAGATAGTCAGTGAGTTGTGAATGTACACCACCCCCAACCCCTCCTTGGTAAGGAGGGGAGGAAGAGGGGAGGTCACTTCCCTCCTTACCAAGGAGAGGAGGAAGAGGGGAGGTCACTCCCCTCCTTACCAAGGAGAGGAGGAAGAGGGGAGGTCACTCCCCTCCTTACCAAGGAGGGGTTGGGGGTGGTTTAAGGTTTAGACAATTTCATAGAGCGCAGCCGCCACACTAATTATCGCTTCACCTAAAATTAAACCGGCGGCCAGTGGTACCATTTTATCTTCGATAAAGGAAACTCCGTGTTGACGCAGTAGCCACATTTGAGCTAAACAGCCTATGCCATAACCCAGGGTGATGGAAAAGGGCAAATACATAGCCAATCCTATGAGTATTCCCAATCCAGAAATTGGTGCTACTCCCAATAATAAACCCACTATTCCGCCTAAAATAAATTTGTCGGTGGGCACGGAAGCATTTTTAACTGATTCAATGATACTGGTTAAAGTGGCCGCTTGCGGTGCCGGCAGAGCCGTATCAGGACCGAAACCGTGTTGTCCGCCAATTCCATGATGCCACAACACGTAAATAGTGGCAAACGCAATGAGTACGCCGATCCAAGAAATTCCAATTTGCACTATTTGCTGTAAAATCGGACGACTGCCTACTAAAAATCCTGTTTTCAAATCTTCCATCATGTCGGCACTTTGGCCAATCGCTACCGCGACGGTAATGGTAAGAATTAAGGTCGCTAGAATATTACCATTGACTAACAACATCATAACGGTAACTGATACTAACGCAATCCCAGAAATGGGAGACATATCAGTTAACCCCGTGGTTTTAGCTACGACCAATCCTGCCAAACCTAGCCATAAAGTCCCTAAGACCGCGGTGAGTAGTGCTTGCCAAAAACTAATATTAGCCGTTGACCAGGCAGCCACCAAGAGAAATACTACCGCCATCACTCCTCCCGTGATCAGTAACCATAACGGTGCCTCGTCACCACGGTATTGACTGGCGGTTATTTTAGTGTGACGAGTCGCGGCCAACAGGGAAATGAACGCATTTTTAATCGCCGGAAAATTGATAATGACTTCCATAAACGCCGCGCCGAGTAAAATGCCAATTCCTAGCGGTCGTAACATATAGACATAAATAAAGTTGGCTACGGTTTGACTGTCTAATTGAGTCGGAATCCATTCTAAATGAACCACCATCGGTGAAATTATCCACCAGCCTAAGATACCGCCAAAGAGAAAAGGTAGGCCAGCTCGACCCGCCAATAGGCCCGCGGCAAAATTCATGGGAGATAAATAAAGGGACGGTGCCAAATACGCCGGTAAAATCCCTAAATTGAGATTAAGCTCATCATTTTCCAGAATCCCTGGCGAGTTAAACCATCCCGTTAACATCAGCATTTTCCAAAGCGCACTGAGCGAGAAACCAATACCTAAAAGTTTGGCTTGGTCAAGATTGGTCGCCCCCGTGCGCATCAACGCGGCGACGGCGACTCCGGAGGGAAAGCGCAAACGTTCAATTTCAATAAGTTGTTTGCGTAACGGTATCAGTAACACCACGCCTAGAATAGCTCCTGCAATGCTGGCAATCAACAGTGGCCAAAGCGGAAAAGTTAACGTTGGATTTTGCGCCTGGAGCAAGAAAATAGCGGGCAGGACAAAGACGACTCCCACGCCGGCGGAACTAATGCCGGAAGCAATACTTTGGTTAATATTATTTTCTACAATCGTGCCTTTACGCAAGATAACTCGCAAAAAGACATACCCTAACATAGCGGCAATCGGAGAAGCGCCCATCCCAAAACCTAATTTTAGCGCAATATAGGTAAACGCCACGTTGAGGATAATTCCTTGAACTATCCCAAACAGTACGGCAACTA
>BS_KBA_SWE02_21mDRAFT_10000162_pt1 | contig 23161 bp, 23 predicted proteins | sample BalSeasSWE02_21m_FD_9196 | JGI IMG/M metagenome (IMG submission 9196)
TTTTAAAAAAATCAACCTAAAAGGAAAAGATTTTACATGTTTTCCTTCAGCAAATAATTGCTCAATTAAAATTTTACTTTTTAGTTTTTCTTCTTTTCCTAGGGTGTATCTCATTATTAATTTGCGTAGAATCCTAATTTTCCAGTTTTTTTACTGTAAATACATCAAATTTTAGTTCACTTTAAGTACTTGTTCTTGACACAAATGTAAGGAATAAAAGATTTTAATAATCCATATTGAAAAGACTTTAATTGTTAACTTTGCTATGAACCAAAATTAATTAACCAATGTCACAAGATTTATATCAAGCTCCTGATTATTATCAATTAGATGAATTGCTAACTGAAGAACATTTATTAGTGCGCGACGCGGCCAGAGAATGGGTAAAACGATCGGTTTCTCCAATTATTGAAGAAGCGGCTCAACAAGCTAAATTTCCAACTTCTATTATTAGTGGTTTAGCAGAAATAGGTGCTTTTGGCCCTTATATTCCTGAAGAATATGGAGGTGCTGGATTGGATCAAATTTCATACGGATTAATCATGCAAGAAATAGAGCGTGGCGATTCTGGGGTACGTTCAACAGCTTCTGTACAATCTTCATTGGTCATGTATCCTATTTATAAATACGGAAATGAAGAGCAACGTCAAAAATATTTACCAAAATTAGCAAGTGGTGAAATGTTGGGTTGTTTTGGTTTAACAGAACCAGATCACGGCTCAAATCCAAGTGGAATGGTTACCAATATCAAAGATAAAGGAGATTACTTTTTGCTTAACGGTGCTAAAATGTGGATTTCGAATGCACCTTTTGCCGATATTGCAGTTGTTTGGGCAAAAAATGAAGAAGGACGTATTAAAGGTTTAATTGTTGAACGTGGTATGGAAGGCTTTACGACTCCAGAAACGCATAATAAATGGAGCTTAAGAGCTTCATCAACCGGTGAATTGATTTTTGACAATGTTAAAATTCCAAAAGAAAATATATTACCAAATAAAGATGGCTTGGGTGCGCCTTTGGGTTGTTTAGATTCTGCTCGTTACGGAATTGCCTGGGGTGCCATTGGTGCTGCAATGGATTGTTATGATACTGCTTTGCGTTATGCAAAACAACGTATTCAGTTTGATAAGCCAATTGCAGGTACACAATTACAACAAAAAAAATTGGCCGAAATGATTACTGAAATTACCAAAGCACAATTACTAACTTGGAGATTGGGTGTGCTGAAAAACGAAAATAGAGCTACCACAGCTCAAATTTCTATGGCTAAGCGTAACAATGTTGATATGGCTTTAAATATAGCCAGAGAAGCTCGTCAAGTTCTTGGAGCAATGGGAATTACTGGCGAATATTCCATCATGCGCCATATGATGAATTTAGAAAGCGTTGTAACTTACGAAGGAACGCATGATATTCATTTATTAATTACAGGAATGGATATCACTGGAATTTCTGCTTTTAAATAATTTTAACTAAAAGACCAAAAAAGCCTCAAATTGAGGCTTTTTTGGTCTTTTATTATTTTGTTTGATTTTTTAAAATTTGTTTCGATAGTTATAAAAAACTACTCCACCGTAACCGATTTCGCTAAATTTCTTGGCTGATCAACATTACAACCACGCATCACCGCAATATAATAAGACAACAATTGTAATGGAATGGTTGTTAAAAGCGGTGTTAAAGCCTCCAAAGTCTCTGGGATTTCAATAACGTGATCGGCAATATCTCTTACCTGAGTATCTCCTTTAGTTACTATTGCAATGATTTTACCTTTACGAGATTTAATTTCTTGAATATTACTTACTACTTTTTCATAATGTCCTTTTTTTGTAGCAATAACTACTACAGGCATAGATTCATCAATTAAAGCAATAGGCCCATGTTTCATTTCAGCAGCTGGATATCCTTCTGCGTGGATGTAGGAAATTTCTTTAAGTTTTAACGCGCCTTCTAGAGCTACTGGAAAATTAAAGCCTCTTCCTAAATACAAACAATTTGGAGAGTCTTTATAAATTGCCGCTATCTTTTCAACTTCATCAGTAATTTTTAATAATTCTTCAATTTTAGATGGAATTAAACTTAATTCTTGAATGTAATTATGGTATTGTGAGTTTGAAAGTTCACCTTTTAAATTACCTAATTTTAATGCTATAAGTGTAAGCACCGTAATTTGAGTAGTAAAGGCTTTTGTAGAAGCTACACCAATTTCTGGACCAGCATGCGTATATGCACCAGAATCCGTTTCTCTGGCAATTGATGACCCAACTACGTTGCAAATACCAAAAACAAATGCACCTTTAGATTTCGCTAATTTTATAGCAGCCAATGTATCGGCCGTCTCTCCTGATTGTGAAATTGCGATAACAATATCGCCTTTATTAATAATTGGATTTCGGTATCTAAATTCTGATGCATATTCAACTTCAACGGGTATTCGAGCTAAATCTTCAAGCAAATATTCCCCTACCAAACCTGCGTGCCATGAAGTACCACACGCAACTATAATTATGCGTTTTGCTTTTAAAAATTTAGTGATGTTATTGTCAACACTTCCCATTTTTATGGTGTCAGTGGCCGTTAATAATCGCCCCCTGTAAGTATCTATAATTGCGCTTGGTTGTTCGTGAATTTCCTTTAACATAAAGTGATCGAAACCACTTTTTTCAATTTGCTCTAAGTTTAATTGTAATTCTTGAATATTGGGTTTTACAATATCATTATTCTTAATTTTTCTAATTCTAATATCTCTATTTAATTTTATGATTGCGAGTTCTTCATCATCTAAATAAATAGCATCTTTTGTAAATTCAATAAATGGAGAGGCATCTGAGGCAATAAAAAATTCTTTGTTATTTTCTCCTATTCCAATAGCTATTGGACTTCCTAATCGCGCAACAATTATTTCATCTTTTTTAGAAATATCCATTACAGCAATAGCATAAGCGCCAACAACATTGTTAAGTGCTAATTGAACCGCTTCACCTAATTTACAATTGTTTGTAGTTTTAACTTCTTCAATTAAATTGATTAAAACTTCGGTATCCGTATCACTTGAAAAAGTATAACCTCTTTTTAATAACTCTTTTTTAAGTGAATTGTAATTTTCAATAATTCCATTATGAACTATGACTAAGTTACCTGAATTTGAAACATGTGGATGTGAATTTTCGTTGTTCGGAATTCCATGAGTTGCCCAACGAGTGTGACCCATCCCTAAATTTCCAGCAGTATTTTTGTTTTCCGTAATTTCTTGTAAATCAGAAACTTTCCCTTTTGTTTTATAAAGTCCTATTCCATCTCCGTGTGACAATACAATACCTGCACTGTCATAACCTCTATATTCCAAACGTTGCAATCCACTAATTATAATTGGGTAGGCTTCTCTAAAACCTAAATAACCAACAATTCCACACATAGCAATTTGTATTTTAATTATTTATAATTGAATATTTTATTTCAAGTTGTACTTTTTTATTTCCAGCACCCTCACTTTGGTTATACAAAACTACACCTTGTGGTATCCAACTATATTCTTTTATTGCAGTATCCAATAATGTTGACGGTGAATCAGTTGGGTTGTATACTTTAATTCCCAATGTTACCAAATCTGCTGGGTCATTTGAAGATAGCACTCTTGAAATATAATCTATAATTTTAAAAGTATATTTATATGGATTGCCATCATCATCTCTTTCTAGTCTTCCACCAACAGTAGCTATACCTTCAGTCATCATATCAATAATTTGCAAATTGTCTTCATAATTGTAAATAAACAATTGTTCTGGAGCAATATTACTTGCCGCGTTTTGATCTACATAAAAAGTTAAACTAGCATCGGTTATCAGATACTTATTGGTTCTTAGTGCGTCAATTTCTTCTTCTGTTAAATTTGAAAATAAATCAACTGTTGCTACTGAACCGGCTGCTCCTTGTACGTATAATCTTTCCGAACCACTTTGATGTGGTGTTGGATAAGCTCTTTGCAATACATTTGATTTATTAGATCCAAATACAAACTCGTAAGTTTCTTTTATCCTCACACCTTGTTCGCCTTTTATACCGTTTCCATTTAAATCCACTTCTGTACCTTCATTTTGGTCATTGGAATAGTAAATTGACATTCTAGCTGTTGTCATCGCTAACGACATTAAATGCGATTTGTTTGTTGCTAGTTCAGTTGCTTCAATATAAAAACCTCTGAAATAACGGTTAAAAGTTTCCTGAGATGCAAATCCAGGATCAGATGCATTGTCAACAAATATTTGCTTGATCATAGCTTCATTTAATGGCAACTTTATTGTTGGAGCAGAATTTGCTTGTTTTATTGTATCGGTATCATATACAGTAGTACCATTTGGCATATATCTTTTAATATAAGCTACAGTATCGTTATGATTTACTTTAAAATCTTCTAAATAAAATGGTGATGATGATTTTTCAAATACCTTATCTGAATAATAAACCATTTTTTTTGACGGGTCGTTAGGATCTAATGTATTTAAAAATGTTTCTAATTCATAAACTCCCAATTTAAATTCTACGTTTTGATTGCCAAAAATTGAATCTAACTTAAATAAAGGCTTGCCTCCTATTGTGCTATCTAATTTTGTAGATTGGTAAGGAATAAAAATGATGACAGAGTCAATGGCTGCATTTGTACCATAATTATAATCTGTTCCAACAGCTGGAAGTGATATTTGAGACACTATAGAGCCCTTAATTTCTCCAAATTCATTATCACTATAAACACCTAATAAATATTGACTAATTAGGTTCGCTGGAACTCTATCTACATTTACTGTATTGGTGTTAACTTTAAATATTGAATCTCCTGTACTAAATTTATTATTATCAATAATATTAACGCCTAAGCCTTCAATTTCTTTTTCACATGAAATTATCGTGAAAAATACGAATGAAAATAATCCAATGTATTTTAAAAAAGTTACAACTCTTGTTGTCATATGTATTTTTTGCTTTTTATTATAAAACTTTGTTTAAGTAAAAATCTGTATACGCATTTTCAAATTCTTCAACAGGAAAATAATCTAAAACAGGTTTTTCATATCCTTTTAAAAATTCCAACAAATCAGTTGGGAGCTGTTCACTTGCTTTAATGACAGCATCGGAATTTTTAATTGCATTAATTAGTAAATTTGTGTGGTTTGGTTTTGAGATTGGTTCAATTTTATCTTCAATTATATTATCAAACTTAATTTTTTTATAAAAATCAGCATCTAAATCACCTTCAAAACCATTGTTATAAATGGATGTAATTATTTTACTGTCCGTAAATAAAGGGTCATTTTTATAATATTCTTTAATATATAGTGGCAAAAGAGAAGCCATCCAACCGTGAACGTGGATTACATCGGGAGACCAGTTTAGTTTTTTTACTGTTTCAACAACACCTTTGGCAAAAAATATAGCTCTTTCATCATTATCCGCAAATAAATTATTGTCTTCATCTGTAAACAGTGCTTTACGCTTAAAATACTCATCATTATCGATAAAGTAAACCTGCATCCTTTCTTTTGGAATGGAAGCAACTTTAATAATCAACGGCATATCCATATCATTAATAACCAGATTCATTCCAGACAATCGAATTACTTCATGTAACTGATGCCTTCTTTCATTAATCAAACCATATCTAGGCATAAAAATGCGGGTTTGACCTCCTTTTCCATGAACAATTTTAGCAGCTTCAAAAGAAGATGTTGACAATTCATTTTCAGGTAAATACGGTACAACTTCCGAAGAAACAATCAATACTCTCTTATCTTTCATAATCCAACTCTTAATTTTAAAGATTCTGCAAAATTACGAAAATTTATATAGATTTAAGCTTTAATAATGTAAGTTTGCACGCTTTTAACGTTTATTAACAAATCGTTATGTTAGTTTTTGCTAAAATAAAATCAGTACAACAAAAAATAAAGTTATTTAAAAAAGGAACTTCTATTGGGTTTGTTCCTACAATGGGAGCTCTTCATCAAGGTCATTTATCGCTTATTCAACAAGCAAAAAAAGAAAATGACATTGTAATAGTGAGTATTTTTGTTAATCCTACTCAGTTTGACAAGAGGGAAGATTTAATCAACTATCCTAAAACCATTGATAAGGATTTATCTCTTTTAAAGTCAGTTTTTTGCGACATTGTTTTTACTCCTACTGCTGAAGAAATCTATTCAAATAATATACAATCCAGTTCATTTAGTTTTGATGGTTTAGAGCATCAAATGGAAGGGAAATTCAGAGATGGACATTTTGATGGAGTTGGTACTATTGTAAAACGTTTATTTGAAATTGTTACTCCTAGTAAGGCTTATTTTGGGGAAAAAGATTTTCAGCAACTTCAGATTATTAGAAAAATGGTAAAAAACCATCATATTCCAGTAAAAATAGTTGCGTGCCCAATTTATAGAGAAACTGACGGTTTAGCAATGAGCTCAAGAAATGAAAGACTGACAAAAGAGCATAGAGAAGTAGCGCCTTTTATTTATAAAACCATTGTAAAGGCTAAAAATGAGTTTGGCACAAAAAATGCACTAGAAGTAGTTAATTGGGTTGAAGATGAGTTTAAAAAGGAGCCACTTTTGGCGTTAGAATATTTTGAAATTGCTGATGAAGAATCACTTTTACCAATAAAAAAAATAATTCCAAAGCAAAAATACAGAGCATTTATAGCTGTTTTTGCTGGGAAAATTAGACTTATTGATAATATAAGTTTATAAATATGAATACATTAACACAAAATTATTAATTTTGCACCATGCAAATACAAGTAGTAAAATCTAAAATTCACAGAGTTAAAGTCACCGGCGCTGATTTACAGTACATCGGAAGTGTAACTATTGATGAGGACTTAATGGACGCTGCAAACATAATTCAAGGCGAAAAAGTTCAAATTGTAAATATTAACAATGGTGAACGCCTTGAAACTTACACAATTCCTGGTCCAAGAAAAAGTGGAGAAATTACGTTAAACGGTCCTGCAGCCAGAAAAGTTGCCAAAGGTGATATTATAATTATTATCTCTTACGGCATACTAGACTTTGAAGAAGCGAAATCGTTTAAACCTTCACTTATTTTTCCAAATGAAAACGACAATTCGTTAACCTAATTTGTTTAAAAAAATTAAAAAACTAAGTTTTATAATACTCCCAATTGCATTGGGAGTATTTTTAATTTGGTACTCCATTTCTAAACTTTCCCCGTCCGATATTGAATCCATAAAACTATCGTTTAAAACAGCAAATTACTGGTGGGTTGCATTGTCTTTGCTTTTTGGGGTTTTAAGTCATTTTTCACGCGCTTATCGCTGGCAGTTTTTGTTAGAACCTTTGGGTTATAAGCCTAAATTTGCCAATAGTGTAATGGCGGTTTTAATTGCTTATTTATTAAATTTATTTATTCCACGCTCAGGTGAATTTGCAAGGGCGGCAAGTATTAAAAAGTACGATAAAATCCCTTTCGATAAAGCTTTTGGAACCATAGTAGCGGAGCGTGTTGCCGATGCTATTATGTTATTATCTATTATTGGAATTGCCTTTTTTTTACAAACCGATTTAATTGGAAGTTATTTGTTTAAAAACAAGGAAGAAAGCTCTCTAATTTCAAAAATATTTTTCTTTATAGTACTTCCTTTGACTGGATATTTTATATATAGAAAATTAAAAAAATCTGAACATCCATTTATAATAAAAGTTATATCATTTGTAAACGGATTAATTGTTGGAGCTATTAGTATTTTTAAAATGAAAAAGAAATGGGCATTTATTTTTCATACCCTTTTTATTTGGCTCATGTATGTTTTAATGTTTTATGCAGTAACTTTTGCTTTACCCGAAACCACCAATTTGCCTTTTGAAGCCATTATTGTAGGTTTTGTTGTTGGCGGTTTAAGTATGGCGCTCACAAATGGCGGTTTGGGAACCTATCCTATTTTGGTTGCTGGCGCATTGGCATTATACAATATCCCACACAACGCAGCACTTGCTTTTGGGTGGATTATGTGGACCGCCCAAACAATTATGGTGATTTTATTTGGTTGTTTGTCGTTGTTTTTTATTCCTATTTATAACAAATATCAAAAATAATTGGGTTTTCTTCTATATTTATTGCTTTCAAATAATTTAAAATGTCTAAAACTAAAACTTCTTTTTTTTGTCAGAATTGTGGCGCTCAATATGCAAAATGGTTAGGACAATGCAAATCGTGTAATGAATGGAATACCATAGTTGAAGAAGTACTTCAGAAAGAAGAAAAGCGAAACTGGAAACAAACTTCAACTTCAAAAAAAGTTAATAAAGCTTTAAAAATAAACGAAATTTTATTGGAAAAAGAAGATAGAATTTCAACCAAAAACAACGAATTAAACCGCGTTCTTGGTGGCGGAATTGTAAAAGGTTCAATGCTTTTATTGGGGGGAGAACCCGGCATTGGAAAATCTACATTGCTCCTTCAAATTGCGCTTACAATTCCTAAAAAAGTATTGTACGTTTCGGGTGAAGAAAGTCAATCGCAAATTAAAATGCGTGCCGAGCGCTTAAAAATTGCGAATACCAATTGCTTAATTTTAACAGAAACAAACACACAACAAATTTTTAGAGCCATTGAAGAAGTTCAGCCAGAAGTAGTAGTAATTGACTCGATTCAAACCTTACATACTGATTATATTGAAGCATCTCCAGGATCTATTTCTCAAATTAGAGAAACCACTGCCGAATTGATAAAATTCGCAAAGGAAACTGCAACTCCTGTGCTTTTAATTGGACACATTACCAAAGACGGAAACATTGCAGGACCAAAAATATTAGAACATATGGTCGATGTTGTATTGCAGTTTGAAGGCGATAGAAATCATACGTATAGGATTCTTAGAGCCAATAAAAATCGATTTGGTTCAACTGCTGAAATTGGCATTTATGAAATGCAAAGTATTGGTTTACGAGAAGTTGAAAACCCTTCGGAAATATTAATCTCCCAAAAAGAAGACGATTTAAGCGGAACTGCCATTGCAGCAACCTTAGAGGGTGTAAGACCATTAATGATTGAAGTTCAAGCATTGGTAAGTACTGCTGTTTACGGAACACCGCAGCGTTCATCTACGGGTTATGATTTAAAACGTTTAAATATGCTGTTGGCTGTATTGGAAAAACGCGCAGGTTTTAGATTGGGAGCAAAAGATGTATTTTTAAACATTGCAGGTGGTATAAAAGTTGACGACCCCGCGATAGATTTGGCGGTAATTTCAGCCATTTTATCCTCTAATGAGGATGAAGCCATTCCTCAAGATTTTTGTTTTGCCGCCGAAATTGGCTTGGCTGGTGAAATTAGACCCGTAAATCGTGTTGAACAACGCATTCTAGAAGCCGAAAAATTGGGCTTTCACAAAATATTTATTTCAAAATTCAATAAAATTAGCAATACTTCTCACGCTATAAAAATTGTAAAAGTTGCAAAGGTGGAAGATATTTACGCAAACTTATTTGCATAAAAAAACCGAGATTAAACTCGGTTTTAGTTATATAAAATAAGATTTTATTTTTTATTTACTTCCATAATATACTTTTCCAAAGCCATTGTCATAGATGGTGTTTCTGGAGTTGGCGCAGGAATATTACATTTTAAACCAGCATCAACAGCAGCTTTAATGGTAGAATCTCCAAATGCTGCAATTCGTGTATTGTTTTGTTTAAATTCAGGGAAGTTTTTAAATAATGATTCTATTCCTGAAGGAGAAAAGAAAACCAAAACATCATAAAAAACATCAGTAAGATCGGACAAATCACTCATCACCGTTTTATAAAAAATACCTCTATTCCAATTAACACCAATTTCATTTAGCGTTTCTGGAACAATCTCTTTTAGCTTGTCTGATGAAGGTAATAAATACTTTTCATCCTTGTACTTTTTAATAATTTTAGCCAATTCAGGAAAAGTACGTTCTCCAACGTAAATTTTACGCTTACGATAAACTACATATTTTTGTAAATAAAAGGCAACTGCCTCTGATTCGCAAAAATATTTCATATCATCTGGTACATTGAATCTCATTTCTTCAGCAATTCTGAAAAAATGATCAACAGCATTTCTACTTGTAAGTATAATAGCTGTATAATTTTTTAAATCAATTTTTTGGGTGCGAACCTCTTTTGCTGAAACACTTTCTACATGTATAAAAGGTCTAAAGTCAATTTTAACTTTTTGCTTTTCTGACAATTCTAAATATGGGGAGTGATCGGCTTTCGGGGCTGGTTGAGAAACCAAAATTGTTTTCACTTTCATAAACTTCAATTTTGTCTTTAAATAGTTAATTTGAATATAATCACTAAAGGTGCTATTTCAAGTGCGCAAAGGTATAAAATAAAATAAAACAAGTTGTTAAAAAGAAGGTATTTATTATTATTTAGAATTAAAACATATCTTAATATTAATAAAACAACAATCAAAAGCATCATAATCCATGAAAATATATTACGATTATTCTCCGTATAAATTAAAAAAAGTAAAGGTATTATTATCCACAATATCAGCGTGCTAAAGTAATTTATTTTTTCGAAAAGTATTTTTTTATAAACATTGGTCAAGTTTAATACATATGCTAAAAAGAACCCCAAAACAAACCTAAAACCAAAATATAAAACCACTCCAATCAAGATTAAAACATACGTTTTGAAATTTAACGGTTGAAAAAAAGTTTGGAAATAGCCACTATAAACATAAAAAAGTAAGGAAATTATTAAAACTTGCACAATAAAAATCAACACTTGAAACAGGTTCAATACGTTTGTTTTTTCTTTATTAAAATAAATTGATAAGTGTTTTTTAGAAAAAAACAAGGTGCTTGTATGATACAAACGATCGTTAAACGAAATTTTAAGAAAAGTCAATATTGCAAAAACCACAAAAAACAACAAGACAATCCAGTCAGCATTTTGAGGTACTATTTCTTTTGCTTCAAACATTAAGTTGATTGTAATTTAAAAACAAAATTAGTGATAATTTGTTTTATCTTTACCGCCTTAATTATATTATATGTCAAATACCGTTGTAATTATACCAACATATAACGAAAAAGAAAATATTGAAGCCATTATACGAGCCGTTTTTGCTCAAGAAAAACAATTCGACGTATTGGTTGTTGATGATAGCTCGCCTGACGGCACGGCTGCTATTGTTAAAAATTTACAGCAAGAATTTCACAATTTATTTATTGAAATCAGAAAAGAAAAAACAGGGTTAGGTACAGCATATATTCACGGATTTAAGTGGGCTTTAAATAATAATTATGAATATATAATAGAAATGGATGCTGATTTTTCTCACAATCCATCCGATTTAATTAATTTATACAATGCTTGTGCCATTGATGGAGCAGATTTCTCAATTGGATCTCGGTATTTAAACAATAAAATAAATGTGGTGAATTGGGATTTTAAACGCTTATTTTTATCATATTTTGCATCAAAATATGTTAGAATTATAACTCAAATCCCTATTTTTGATACTACTGCTGGTTTTGTATGTTATAATAGCAGGGTATTAGAACAAATTCAATTAAATAAAATAAAATTTATTGGTTATGCATTTCAAATTGAAATGAAATTTAAAGCCTGGAAACATAAATTTAAACATAAAGAAGTTTCGGTTATTTTTACCGACCGTAAAAGAGGGACTTCAAAAATGAGCGGATCAATTATTTCTGAAGCTGTTTTTGGAGTAATTAAAATGAGATTACAAGGATTGCCAAAATAAAGAAAAAGAAAATGGGGTTAATACTTATTAAAAATGCTAAAATTGTTAATGAAGGAACAATTTTTGAGGGTGATGTTTTAATTGATGGAGCATATATTATAGATATCGACACTTCAATTAGTTCAAAATCAGCAACTACAAAAATTATTGATGCCGAAGGAAAATACTTAATTCCCGGTGCTATTGATGATCAAGTTCATTTTCGGGAACCAGGCTTAACACATAAAGCGAACATTGAATCTGAAAGTAAAGCTGCTGTTGCAGGTGGAATCACTTCATTTATTGAAATGCCTAATACTGTTCCACAGGCAACAACACAAAAATTGCTGGAAGAAAAGTTTGAAATTGCTTCTAAAACATCTTATGCCAACTATTCTTTTATGTTTGGTGGCACAAACGATAATTTAGAAGAATTGCTAAAAACCAATCCAACAAATGTTGCGGGAATAAAATTATTTTTAGGCTCATCAACTGGAGATATGTTGGTTGATGATGAAAAAGTTTTAGAAAAAATATTTTCTTCAACAAAAATGCTAATCGCTGTTCATTGTGAAGATGAAGCCACTATAAAAAAGAATTTAGACATCTATTTGAAAGAATACGGTGATGATATTCCAATTGCTTTACACCCTAAAATTAGAAGCGAAGAAGCTTGTTATTTATCATCTTCAAAAGCCATAAAACTTGCAAAAAAAACAGGCGCCCGTTTACACGTATTCCATCTGTCAACAGCGAAAGAAACAGCGCTTTTCTCAAATAAAATTCCAGTTGAAGATAAACAAATTACTGCTGAAGTTTGTATTCATCATTTATGGTTTGATGAAAGTGATTATAAAGAAAAAGGAACTTTTATTAAATGGAACCCGGCAGTAAAAACCGAAAAAGATAAAGAAGGTTTGTGGAAAGCATTGCTTGATGATAGAATTGATGTAATTGCAACTGACCATGCACCACATACTTTAGAAGAAAAAAAACAAGTTTACACAAAAGCTCCAAGTGGAGGTCCGTTAGTTCAACACGCTATTTGCGCGCTATTTACAGCGCACAGACATGGTAAAATTTCGGTCGAAAAAATAGTAGAGAAAATGTGTCATAATCCTGCTAAAATTTTCAAAATTGAAAAAAGAGGATTTATTAAAAAAGGGTATTTTGCAGATTTGGTTTTGGTAGATATTGCCTCACCTTGGACTGTTAATAAAACCAATATATTGTATAAATGTGGTTGGTCACCATTTGAAGGGACTACATTTTATTCAAAAGTTACACATACCTTTGTAAATGGGAATTTAATTTACGACAACGGAAAATTTAACGACATTATAAAAGGACAACGTTTATTGTTTAACAGAACCAATGTATAAAATTATTTACATCACTTTTTTAAGTCTGCTTTTAATAAATTGTACTAGTAATACAATTATTAAAAAGCCTGATAATTTAATTCCTAAAAACCAAATGGTTGATATTTTAACCGATATGTTTTTAGCTTCTGGAGGTGAAAATATTAAAAACATTCAACTTCAACGAAAAGTAAACTATTTTCCATTGGTTTTTGAAAAACACCACATTGATAGTACACAATTTAAAGAAAGTAATTTCTACTATGTTTCTCGAATTGATGATTATGAAGAAATTCTTAAAAAAGTGGATGAACGCCTTCAGAATTTAAAAAAGTTAAATGAAGAAGAAATTTCTATACTAGATTCTATCAAAAATATTGATAACCCTCGACCAATAAGAAAAACTGAAGAGGATTACGAAGAAGAATAGTTGTTATTTTTCAAAAAACAAACAGACTTCTTTAATGGTTTTTGAAACTGGTTCGAATTCAAAACTAAGTGCTTTTTTTACTTTTTCAGAAGCATAATAACGTTTATTGTGAATAGATGATGAAGACTGTTTGGTTAACAAAGGTGGCTTTCTAGTTAAAATAGATTTCAATTTTTCAAATCTCCAACCTATTTCACTCATTAATTTTGATACTTTTATTGTTGGTGCTTGCTTACCAAAACCCATGGCAATTTCAAAAAAAACTTCTTTAAAACTTTTATTTTCAGCAACTAAAATAAAACGCTCATCAGTTATATTACTTTTCATCAATTGCATCATCACTTTTACAACATCATTTACCGAAACAAACCCCGTAACACCTTCTGAGTAAAATTTAAAGCCTTTTTCAATTTTAGCAAACATAGCTCCTGAACCACTGCTCCAAAAACCAGCACCTAATATAACTCCAGGGTTAACTATTACTACTTGAACACCTTCTTGCGAGGCTCTCCAAACCTCCATTTCAGCACCATATTTTGTAATTGCATAACCGTCATTATTGATTTCAGCATTCCATTCGCAGGTTTCATCAATAATCTTGGTGTTTATTGATTTGGAAATAGTAGCGACAGAACTTACAAAACACAATTTTTTCACCTTTTTATCTATGCAAAAATTTACCACATTTGAAGTGCCTTCTATATTAATTTTTCTCATTTTTTTATAATCCGACTCATTAAAAGACACCAAAGCTGCGGAATGATATACTTCTGTTACATTTTCAAAAGCGATTTCCAAAGCGTAGATATCTGTTATATCGGTTTCAATCCATTCAATTTTTTTGAAAAGAATTTCATAATCTTCAGAAAAATAACTGAATACTTTTTTTACAGCTGTTAAGTTGCTGTTTTTTCTATGAACAGCTTTTACCACATCATTTTCCAATGAAAGTTGATACAATAAATGTGAGCCTACTAAACCTGTTCCGCCTGTAACTAAAATCATAAAACGAAAGTAGCAAAAATGTTTGTTTATTTGTTGAATTGTGTAAAAGTTCCTTTTTTAAAAACTAAAAAATTAAACTGTTAACTAAAAACTAAAACTTTATATTTGCTGAAATTTAAAAATTTGATAATGAATTTTGTTGAAGAACTACGTTGGAGAGGCATGTTACACGATATAATGCCAGAAACTGAAGAATATTTATTAAAAAATAAAACAACTGGCTATATTGGATTTGACCCAACTGCCGATTCACTTCATATCGGAAGTTTGGTGCCAATTATTTTATTGATGCATTTTCAAAAAGCAGGGCACAATCCAATTGCTTTGGTTGGTGGCGCAACAGGAATGGTGGTGACCCTTCAGGAAAATCAGACGAGCGTAATTTATTAGACGAAGCTACTTTGAATAAAAATGTAGCAGGTGTAAAAGGTCAGTTAGAGCGATTTTTAAAGTTTGATAGCAAAGTAGAAAACGCTGCTGAATTGGTAAACAATTACGATTGGATGAAAGATATTTCGTTAATCGATTTTGTACGTGATGTGGGTAAACATATTACTGTTAACTATATGATGGCTAAAGATTCTGTTAAAAAACGCTTAGATGCCGATTCACAATCTGGAATGAGTTTTACTGAATTTACCTATCAATTATTTCAAGGCTACGATTTTTACCATCTATACAAAGAAAAAAATTGTGTCCTTCAAATGGGTGGATCTGATCAATGGGGAAACATAACCACTGGAACAGAATTAGTTAGAAGAAAAGCACAAGGAAAAGCATACGCCTTAACTTGTAAATTAATTACAAAAGCTGACGGAACTAAATTTGGAAAAACTGCAGGAGGAAATGTTTGGTTAGATGCCAATAGAACCTCCCCTTATAAATTTTATCAATATTGGCTGAATTCTTCTGATGAAGATGCTGAAAGTTATATCAAAATATTTACTTTTTTAGACCAAGCTACTATTGAAGCTTTAATTGCAGAACACAAACAAGCACCTCATTTGCGTATCCTTCAAAAGAAAATTGGGGAAGAAGTAACCATTATGACTCACGGTGTTGAAGCTTATGAAAATGCAATAAAAGCTTCAAATATTTTATTTGGGAATTCAACTGCTGAAGATTTAAAATCATTAAATGAGCAAACTTTTTTAGATGTTTTTGATGGTGTTCCACAAGCTGAAGTTGAGCGTTCTGTTATTGAAAAAGGATTGGAAATAGTTCCTGCTTTTTCTGAAACAGGGTTTTTAAAATCTAATGGAGAAGTAAGAAGAGCCTTGAGTGAAAATTCAATTTCTGTAAATAAAGAAAAAGTAACCGAAAACTATGTAATTTCTTCTTCTGATTTGATAGCTAACAACTACGTGCTATTACAACGCGGAAAAAAGAATTACTTTATATTAAAAATTAAATAATAAAATCGAAAACTATTGAAAAAGTTAAAATTTATCACACTATTATTCATTACATTTTTATTCTTAATAGCCTGTTCTAAGGATAATGATGAAAATGTTACAATCACTGGAGATTATTTTCCGTCAGCACTAAATAATTATTGGAATTATGATGTTAAATCAACCGATAATGGCACCAAAATAACTGCGCAATCTCAAGATTTTATCTCCGTTGATTCGGGAACTTCGACAAATTTTAAACTAGATGCAAATAATGGTAATACTGCAAACGGCGTAATGAGTACCATTTTAACAAATGGTCAGTTAATAAGAACTGGGTCTGAATTATTAATTAACGGGAAATTAGAAATTCCAATTGCAGGGTTTGAAACATTGTCTATTCCACTAGTAAATGCAGTTTTATATGATTTAAATGCGAATAATGGTAGTACTTTATCAAGTTTCGATGGGGAGCTGACTCAAATCTTAAATGATTTACCTTTTACACTTGTCTATAAATTATCATTTATCAAAGGGCAAAATCAAAATTCTTTAAAAGTAAAAACTGTAACTTATAATAAAGTAACATCAACAAATATCAAATTAAATTTAACAATTAAAACTAAGATTACTATTAATACCATAGTAAAAGAACTTACTGTTTTAAATGTACAAGATTTATTGTCTGTAAAAGCTTACTATGGTGAAAACGGGTTTATTATTGTCTGATGCCGTAGTTAATTTTGAGCTAGATGCTGATACTGTTAGTGTGCTTAAACTTGCGGGTATTGAATTAAACACCCCCGTAAAACAATCAGTTACAAGCAAAGAAGAATTATCTTCTTACAAGGTTAACTAGTTTACAAATAATGAGGTTAAAGTAGCATTAGATTACAACCTCTAATATCAGAATTATCAAACCTACCTAAAACTTCGAAAGAACCATTTGGGTAGGTTTTTCCTAAATCTTGTGTAGCGATAAACGAACAGGAATTGATGTTTGCCAAGTCAATTACATTAATCCCTCCTGATGTTCCTTCGGGCAATATGGTTAAAGCATCTTCGGGATCACGTGTTAAAATTTTCATCCAAGGCGGACACTTAAAAATACCATTCTCTTTTGAATATGCCTGACTTAATAATTCTGTCATTCCGTATTCCGAATGAATTTTTTCAACACCAAAACCTTCACACAAAACTTGATGTAATTCTTCTCTAATCAATTCTTTTCTTCGCCCTTTCATCCCGCCAGTTTCCATAATAATGGTGTTTTTTAGCTGAAATTTATGTGTTTCAACCAAATCTAACAATGCAAACGAAACACCAATGAGCAGAATTTTTTCACCTTTATTATCTAATTCGATTAAATTTTTATACAATTCATCCAAATTATCTAAGTAAAATCCACTTTTGGCCTTTCTAGAATTTTCAATCAAATTATTCACCATAAAAATTAAAGACGATCCGTTGCGCTCCAAATAAGAAGGCAGCAAGGCTAAAATGGTGTAATCTTCTATATTTCCATAAAATTGTTGGAAGCCTTTTTGAAAGCTTTCTTCATATAAAGAAATATCANTAACATAATGTCTGCTTTGTTGCATTCCCGTTGTACCACTACTTAAAAACAATTCTTGTACTGGTAGTTTTGAAGCAATTATTTGATGTGATTTAAAAAATTGAATGGGTAAAAAAGGAATTTCATGAATGCTTTTTACATTCAAAATATCACAATTCAAATGACTCAAAAACGTTGCATAAACTTCATTGTTTTTAGCCTGAAACCTAAATATTTCCAACGAAAACTCCTCAAAGTCGCTGTAACTATGACTATTAAATAAATGAAATCTTTTCATAAAAATTGGGAAACATTACAAAAGTAATGTAAATTTACGCAACCTATCATTCTTTTAGGTATCTTATTAATAATTAAAACGCAAGTATTTGAGTTTAAAAAAGCTCATAAAACAATGTGCGGATAACGATCGAAAGGCACAAGAGGAAATTTATCAGCTTTTTTCTGGTAAGTTATTTTCAATATGTCTTAAATACTCTAAAAATAAACAAGAAGCACAAGACAATTTTCAAGATGGTTTTGTAACTATTTTTGAAAAAATTGGGCAGTTTAAATTTAATGGATCGTTTGAAGGCTGGATGAAACGCGTTATGATTAACACTGTTTTGTTGAAATACAGAAATAAAACTGTGTTAAATATTGTTACGGAAGATATTCCTGATGAAGTGATTGTTGACATTGATGATGATGAAATTTCTTTAGATTTTTTATTAAATCTAATTCAAAGTTTGCCTGACAGATACAGAATGGTTTTTAACCTTTATGTATTGGACGGGCATTCGCACAAAGAAATTTCTAAAATGTTGCAAATTGCAGAAGGCACCTCAAAATCAAATTTAGCCAGAGCAAGAGCCATTTTAAAACAAAAAATTGAATTTTATCAAGAAGGTCAACAGTCTATTTAAGATAAATAGGTAAAAGTGAGAGATTTTAAAAATATCGATAGATTATTTCAGGAAAACTTAAAAGATTATGAAGTTTTCCCGCCTACGAAAACGTGGAATGCTATAGACAAAAGACTGGCTAGCAATCCTAAAAGTAGTCGCTTACCTTTTTGGATTAAAATTTCCAGTGTTGCCGCTTTACTTGTCTTATTTTTTAGTGTGGGCACCATTTATTTTATTCCTCAAAATAATTTCACCAAAAATTTTATTCCAAAAAAGAGTAATAGTTTAGAAACTTCAGATGATAAAGACACTTTAAACAGTGTTACTTCGTCACCAAATACAACTATAGCAGAGAGAAAGAATTCAAATAGTAAGGTTATAAAACTAAATGCTAAAGAAAATACAACGCTTGCAAATAAAACTGAAGAAATAATAGCTGACGCAACAGAAGAATCTGGTATTACAAAAAAATCTTTAAATAGATTTGCTTTGACTGATACTAAGAACTTACCTTTTACAAGTTCTAAAAAAAATTCAGCTGATAAACCTGAAATTATCGAAAGTAAATTTACAGTAGCAACTATTTTTGCACCAATCTATTTCAATTCGTTTGGCACTGGTTCGGGTGCAGATTCGCAATTCAACAACAATCAAACTTCTGGAAGTTCTTCCTATTCATATGGTGTAAAATTGGCCTATCAGTTAAATAGTAAATTTAGCGTGCAATCAGGGATTAACCTTATAAATTTAGGTCAAACAACAAATGATATTTATATTACCCCGGGAGTTGCAGTTGTAAGTTTTTCAAACATATCAAGTATTCCTGTTTTAGGGAAGGCAGATCCTAATGCTTCAAAAGAAAGTATAGATTTAGCAAATGAAAATGGCGCAAGTTTAAATCAGGTTTTTGGTTATATTGAAATTCCTGTTGAATTAAAATACAATGTTACCGATGGTAAAATAGGTGTTAATTTAGTTGGGGGATTTAGTACTTTGGTATTGAATAAAGATGAAGTTTTTGTTGAAACAAATACTTTTTCTCAAAGTTTAGGAAATTCTAACAATTTAAGACCCATAAACTTTAGTGGAAACTTTGGTGTTGATGTTGATTATTCAATTTATAAAAATTTATTTATAAACGTTTCTCCAATGCTTAAAGTTCAAACAAATACCTTTTCAAAAAATTCTGGAAGCATACAGACTTATTACTTAGGTGTTTATACCGGATTAAATTATAAGTTTTAGTTGGTTTGTTATTTGGCTGGTTACCAAATATTGAATGAAGAAAGCCATTTCAAAATTGAAATGGCTTTACTTTTTTTACCCTATTTAAATTTGTACCTTGGTTTCTTCAAAAAACATATTATGAATACTGTAGATATAAACAAAACACTAGATAAATTAGGTGTTAAAGCCACTAATTATGGAACTTCAACTGGTATAAATTTCTTCGGAAATGGTGAAGAAATTTCATCTTATTCTCCTGTAGATGGTAAATTGATAGGGAAAGTAACATCAACCAAAAAAGAAGATTATGAAAAAGTACTTGAGTGTGCTCAAAGCGCCTTTAAAAGTTGGAGATTAATGCCCGCTCCACAACGTGGAGAAATAGTACGTCAGTTTGGAAATAAACTACGTGAATTAAAACAACCTTTGGGAGAACTTGTTTCATATGAAATGGGAAAATCGCTTCAAGAAGGTTTAGGTGAAGTTCAGGAGATGATTGATATTTGTGATTTCGCAGTAGGTTTATCACGTCAATTACACGGTTTAACAATGCATTCTGAAAGACCTGGTCACAGAATGTACGAACAATACCATCCGCTTGGAATTGTTGGAATTATTTCTGCATTTAACTTTCCCGTAGCCGTTTGGAGCTGGAACACTGCTTTGGCCTGGATAAGCGGTGATGTTTGCATTTGGAAAGCCTCAGAAAAAGCTCCTTTATGTAGTATCGCCTGTCAAAACATTATTGCCGAAATTTTAAAAGAAAACAACTTACCTGAAGGAATTTCTTGTATTATAAATGGCGATTATAAAGTTGGAGAATTTATGACTTACGATAAGCGTATTTCATTAATTTCAGCAACTGGCTCTATTCGAATGGGGAAAATTGTTGCTAAAACCGTTGCTGAACGTTTGGGAAAATCTTTATTAGAACTGGGTGGAAATAATGCAATTATTATAACCCCTGATGCCGATATTAAAATTAGTATTATTGGTGCCGTTTTTGGTGCAGTAGGCACTGCGGGACAACGTTGTACTTCAACACGTAGATTAATTATTCATGAATCTATGTATGATATTGTTAAGAACACATTGATTGATGCTTATAAACAATTGCGTATTGGAAACCCATTAGATGAAAATAATCATGTTGGTCCACTAATAGATAAAGATGCTGTAAAAATGTATGAAAATGCTTTGAAAAAAGTTGTGGAAGAAGGCGGAAAACTTTTAGTAGAAGGAGGCGTTTTAAGTGGTGAAGGCTATGAAAGCGGTTGCTATGTAAAACCTGCAATTGCCGAAGCTGAAAACCATTTTGAAATTGTACAACACGAAACTTTTGCGCCTGTTTTATATTTATTAAAATATTCTGGTGGCTTGGAAAATGCACTTGAAATTCAAAATGGTGTTGTTCAAGGACTATCATCGGCTATAATGACTAACAATTTACGTGAAGCAGAGTTATTTTTATCACAAGCAGGATCTGATTGTGGGATTGCAAACGTAAATATTGGAACTTCTGGAGCAGAAATTGGTGGTGCTTTTGGTGGTGAAAAAGAAACTGGAGGCGGACGTGAATCGGGTTCTGATGCTTGGAAAATTTATATGAGAAGACAAACTAACACCATTAATTACACAGCCGATTTACCTTTAGCACAAGGTATTAAATTTGATTTATAATTTTAAATCCTCAAAACAAGAGCCCTAAGTTTAACGTGTAGTTATTGTTGTAAAACTTCAATACTTCATTGTCATCATTTCACATCCTAACTTCGTCCTTTTTATTTTGAAGTAATAGTGAATAGTGGTTGATAATTACATGTGAAATCGGTTTCGTAAAAAAATCTATAGGTTCGCTTAAATTAAATTATCTTTGTAAGACTAATAAATCATCAAAATGAAAACAATACAAGACATAAACTTTAAAGGCAAAAAGGCGTTAATTCGTGTAGATTTTAATGTTCCTTTAGATGAAGATTTTAATGTAACTGACGCTACTAGAATTGAAGCTGCAAAACCTACTATTATTAAAATTTTAGAAGATGGTGGCGCTGTAATATTAATGTCTCACTTAGGAAGACCAAAAGGAGTTGAAGAAAAATATTCATTGAAACACATTGTAGATAAAGTTTCAGAAATTTTAGGCGTACAGGTAAAATTTGCAACAGATTGCGTCGGTGAAATTGCTGAAAAAGCTGTTTCAGATTTAAAAATTGGAGAAGTTTTATTGTTAGAAAACTTACGTTTTTATAAAGAAGAAGAAGCTGGAGACGATATTTTTTCACAAAAACTTGCAAAATTAGGGGATGTTTACGTAAATGATGCTTTTGGTACTGCGCACAGAGCACATGCTTCTACAACTATAATAGCTAAATATTTTCCAAACAATAAATGTTTTGGAGCCTTGTTAGCACAAGAAATTTTAAGTCTTAAAAAAATATTGGAAGAAGGCGAGAAACCTGTTTTAGCAGTTTTAGGAGGTTCAAAAGTATCTTCGAAAATTACCATTATTGAAAATATTTTAGACAAAGTAGACCATTTAATTATTGGTGGTGGAATGAGTTTTACATTTATTAAAGCTCAAGGAGGTAAAATTGGAGATTCAATTTGTGAAGATGACAAACAAGAACTGGCTTTAAATATTTTAAAACAAGCTAAAGCAAAAGGAGTTCAAGTTCATATTCCTGTTGATGTAGTTGCTGCTGATGATTTTAGCAATGATGCAAACACTCAAATTTGTGATATTGATAAAATCCCAGATGGTTGGCAAGGTTTAGATGCAGGACCAAAATCAAGAGAATTATTTAATAATGTTGTTTTAAAATCAAAAACCATTCTTTGGAATGGTCCTTTAGGTGTTTTCGAAATGGAAAGTTTTACAGGAGGAACCATTGCTTTAGGAAACTCTATAGCCGAAGCAACTAAAAACGGAGCTTTTTCATTAGTTGGAGGTGGAGATTCTGTTGCTGCCGTAAAACAATTTGGTTTTGAAGATAAAGTAAGTTATGTTTCAACTGGTGGTGGAGCTATGTTAGAAAGCTTAGAAGGTAAAGTATTACCTGGTATTGAAGCTATTTTAAAATAAACGTTTACAATAATAAAAAAGAAGTCGTTTAAAAAATTAATTTTTTAAACGACTTCTTTTTTATTTGATGTTTTCAAAAAATCTCAATAAAACCAGCTAATGAGGGCGTTTTAACAATTGTATATTGTTGATTATCAGATTTTAAGACTACTCTATCGTTTGTATAGAAACAGGTAAAATGTTAAAAACTTAGCTCCAATTGTGGATAAGTAGCCTTTTTTGGTGTCTAATTTTTTTCAATATTTGTTTCTCCCACTTTATAGAATTTTCACCAACTAAAAAACACACAATTAATGTCGTTTATTGAACCCATTTTGCAAGAAAATAAAGATCGATTTGTTATTTTTCCAATTCAACACCAAGATATTTGGGAATGGTACAAAAAACAAGAGGCAAGTATTTGGACAGCAGAAGAAATTGATTTACATCAAGATGTAATTGATTGGGAAAATAAATT
>BS_KBA_SWE02_21mDRAFT_10000163_pt1 | contig 23101 bp, 15 predicted proteins | sample BalSeasSWE02_21m_FD_9196 | JGI IMG/M metagenome (IMG submission 9196)
GGATAATGCCTCGCTGTTGCCAGTATCCACGAACAGGATGTGGCGGCCCGACAATCCAATCTCGTTCGGGCCGAACATGGGATGGACTGAACAGACCCGGCATCCGGCGTCCGCGAGGGCTTCTAGCCCGGTTCGCATCGGGCTTTTCAACGAGCCGATATCGAAGATCAGCCCGCGAGGTTTCAGTTCCGCCAGGCGATGCAAAATAGCATTGGAGGGGCGCAACGGAACAGCCACGACCACCAGGTCATAGTCATCGACCACGCTTTCCCAATCTTCTACACGGTCAAAAGGAGTTTCGATTTTCACCGGGTCGGCAACATCAACGTGATAACCAACCATATCAAGGTACCGGGACATCCAGACACCCATGCGTCCAAGGCCACCGATGACCAGCGCCCGCTTGCCCTGTCCGTGGTCTGACTGGACCAGCTTGTAGGCTTCCTGCTTGCCCAGTGAATGGTGGATCAAAGTTTCGAGTACATCGCGGGCAACCGCGCGGGAAAGGCCAAGAGATTCCGCGCGAGCCATACCCCGGTCGATGACTTCCGCCTCACGGGCGTAATGCCGCAACGGCGCCCCGGTTTTTAACTTGTGTTCGCCAATGACGGTCACGACATCCTGCCGTTCCGCGATCAGGTCGATGATACCGCTGTCGATTTCATCGAGCCGGTTTCTCAGGTTCAGCAGTTCATCGGCAGTCAGGGGTGTCTTGGGAGGCATTGATTTGGTGTCTGAATGGTCGGGCCGGAATCGGCTCGCGGCATTCTAAGCTATATTCCCCAGTTGATCGACCAGGCGGCAATCAAAACATTGTAGCTGGAACCCGTAGAAACGTGGGTATCGCTGGTGAAGTAGCTCAATTTCAAGCCCTGCTGCGCGTTGATTGGCATACCCAGGCTAAGCGCCGTGTAGAGGGTTCGCTGGTCGTCCTGCTTGGACACGCCATTGATTGTCGAATGCCCCCCGTATGCATAACCAACGCTCGCGCTGGCCCACCATCCGGGTTTGAACGAGTAGATTATATGGCCCTGCGTAAACCATAGTGGGTTCTGCTTGAGCTCATTGCCTTTCCAGAATTCATCATTGGTCTGGCGCAGGAAGACCGACCCGGTCAGTTCGAATTGCCATTTGTTATGCTGGTGCAAAACACCCAGTTGCGGGCGGATAACAAAACGGTTGTTGCCCAGGTTGATCAGTTTCTGATCATTATAGTCGCCAAAAGGAAGCACAACGCCAAACGCCGCGCCAATGGTGGTTTCTACCGGGTGTTCACGCCTGTACTGGACGAATTCCTTGCCACGCAGTGGCGGGGCGCCGTACAGGTTGATCGAAAATCTAATGAAGGGATCCAAAAACCCCTGGCGCCGCACGACCGTGTCGACGCCATCCACCAGGCCCTCCCAGCGCCCCCTCGCGTACGGGGCATTGAAATCAAACCGGGCCGATTTTCCGAACAGTTCAAAACTGCGGGCATACCCTACCGCTGCTACCCACATATCAAATGTTCCATCTTCTATACGCAGGACCGGGTCCAAAGAGATGTCCCCATCGGTCCATCCGGTCGAAACGCCTAAAACATTCAGGCCGATGGGCAGGTGTGACCAGCGCCGCGGCTCGAGATCCTGTGCCTGGATTTCGGAACAAATAAACGCCTGCCAGAGCAACAAAAAGATCGCCGCCGTGAAGAATTTTTGAATCGAATGGAACATCCCGCTAAGATACCAAAAAAGCGAAGAACACGACGTACAAAATACATAATTTTCTGCATTGACACTGACTTGGAATCAGCGGCGCAAACGGTGATAATCGGGCAGGTGGACAGACCACTTATTCGCCTGGTAAGACTTCCGGAGTACTGTCTTCAGATGAATTGTAAAATCGTTACTGTTGCCGCGCTGATGGGCTTCCTTGCCTTATGGCAGCCGGTACTTGCCGATGACCCGGACGTGGCGGCCACGTTGCAAAAGATGCAGGATCTGCTGGAACAGCAACAAAAACAGCTGGACGAGCAAAGCAAAGAACTGGCTGCTCAACGTCTGCTGATCAAGCAACTGCAGGGAAACAACGCCCAGGCGGCCCAGGACACCTCCGACACACCCGATGTGGTCTATCCGAAAACCGGTTCTGCAGCGACAGTCCTACAGGCAGACCCCAACGCGCCGATTCCCGATGCCGACCAGAGCGGACAACAGCAAGCGGTACTGGCCCTGGCAAAAGAGCAGGTTACCAGCCAGCCGACTCAAGTTACCAAGGAACAGGACCAGGAAGAGATTGCACGAAAGGCGTTCTACGATCCCTCCAACACCATTTACGATCCGAACTTCCCCGGCGCCTGGTACCTGCCCGGTACCACCGCTGCCATGAAGATTGGCGGCTACGTCAACCTGTCGGTTGTTGACAGTTTCAACCCGATGACAAAACCCGACCGCTTCATCGTGGGGAGCATACCGCCGGATGGCACCCTCGTCCCGGGTGCCGTAGAAGGAATCCAGGTCTCCGCCCGGCAAACCCGGGTCAACATGGAATACCGGGAACAGACCAACCTGGGTGAGGTCCGGGCATTCATTGAAGGCGATTTCCAGGGTGACAGCGACACATTCCGGTTACGCCACGCCTTCGGCCAGTTTCGCAGCATCCTGGCCGGCTATACCTGGACAACGTTCATGGACATCGACGCCCAACCCGAAGAAGTCGATGCCGAGGGTATCAATGGCCAGGTTCTGCTGCGCCACGCACAAGTTCGCTGGTCACCCCAATTCGGTGAAAAATTCCAGTTGAAACTGGCGCTGGAGGATCCGCAAACCGACGTCAATAACGGCGCCAGCCAGCGCGGGGCATTCGATGTCGTCGCCAGCCTTAACCGGATGCCGCTGGGGCCGTTGGGCCAATGGAACTACCGGGTGGGTTTCGTTCTGCGGGACCTGAAGGCCATCCAGACCAATCCCATTACTGGAGAACCCATTCCTGATGCGGCACCAGAAAGCACCACCGGTTGGGGTATCACCACCAGTGGCCGGCGACCTTTCGCGTGGTGGGGCGAGCAAGATTATTTCCTCTGGCAATTGACCTATGGCAAAGGCGTCGGACATTACATCAACGATCTGGGCACGATGGGCGGTGGCGATGCGACCTTTGACCCCGAGGGACAACTTGAGGCGTTGCCGGTATTTTCAGGGTACGTTTCCTACATGCATCAATGGCCGTTGACGAGCCGCTTTCTGAAGAAATGGCCGGGTGTTTTGCGCTCCAGCTTCACCGCCAGCTGGGTAACCATCAATAACTATGAATACCAGGCAGGTGGCGATTACCACTCTACCTGGCGCGCATCGGCGAACCTGCTTTACACTCCGACGAAGAATATACAGGCCGGCCTTGAGTACCTTTGGGGTGAGCGTACCAACAAAGACGGCAGCAAGGGCACGGCAACGCAATTGCAATTTGCCATGCGCTACATATTCTGACTTATTGTGCTCCGAATCAGAAAATCCACAATGCGCATTATTGTTCGCCTCTAAGCATGGTTGGTTAATTCCTGATTAATCACCCACTGAAGGTCCCTACCAGTCGCTCAAGCGTCCAGAACGAAGCGATCCCGCCAATGGCATAAGGTGCTGCACGTTCCAGCGTGAGGGCGGATTGGCTATGCAACCGGTGAACCCCCGCAATCAGCAGGGAAACCACCGTCACGAACATCACCTGCCCGGTTTCTACCCCGACGTTGAACATCAGCAATGCCAGCGGCACCTCGTTCTGGGGCACGCCTATTTTGGACAGTGCGCCGGCAAAACCCAGGCCATGCACCAGGCCGAAGGTGAACGCCACCAGCCAGGGAAATCGCTCCGACAGCGTGAACTGGCCCTGGTTCTTGTGCACGACTTCAACCGCCAGCAGCATGATGCTGAGCGAAATCACCGCCTCGGTGGGTACCGGTGGAATATGCACCACGCCCAGCGTGGCCAGCGCCAGCGTGAAGCTGTGTGCCAAGGTAAACGCGGTGATGGTCTTCAACAACGGCCAGAAACCGGCAACAATCAGCAGCAGCGTCAGCAAAAACAACAGGTGGTCGTAGCCTTCCAGGATGTGGATGGTGCCCATGCGCCAATAGGAAATAGCCAACTCCATGCGGGTCGCCTGCTCGGGAACGGTGAAGCTGTTGGTGGTCGAACGAAGAATGGCCGAATGTCTGCCGCCATCAGCCAGGTTGACCCGAACCAGGACGTCAATCGGCACGCCGACCAGTCCCTCGACGGTCAGGGTGGCGCCGTTAAGTGTATTTTGCCCGGCCCGGTAGGACTTGGTTTCTACCCAGGCGCCCGGCACCCTCTGGCTTGACCCGGGGCCCATCTGTTCCAGGAACTCCGGCAGCACCGGTGTAACGGCCAGTACTTGCTCGCCCATCATCGGCACTTTCCAGGTAACGTCAATCCAGCCGCCATCGCGTTCGTTGATTTCCAGCAGCGCCGGGCGGAACTCATCGGCCGGCAAAGAATATGGCGCGAGTAATAAAACGAAAACGAATAATAAACCGGCGCCGGGGCCTAGCCAAAACATTCTGAAACAGCGAATCATGAAGTCTTTTCAGGCTTGATCACGACTTCGGCTTCCGCCGCCTCCTCAGCCGCTTTTTTCCTGGCCGCTTCTATCTGCCCATTGAGCAAGCGGTCGGCCGGAAGTTCGTCGATCACGATTTCATAACGGCTTTTCAGCTCCTCCAGGAACGCCGTGTTGAACTCTTCACGTTTTTGCGTGTGCCAGTCCTCCAGCACCCGGGCCTGCACGTCTTCGAATACTGGTGGCGGCGCTGTGAAGTGATCGTAGACGTAGACCAGGTGCACGCCGTAGCCGGACAGCACCGGACCATGCCACTGGCCCGGTTCGAGTTCCATTACGACTTCGGAAAAGCCGGAACCCAATTGCCGCCGGATGTCCATTTCAGTGGCCGAAGCGAAGTAACTTTGCAGCATGAAACGGTCGCCCAGTTCTGAAATTTCCTCACCAGGCTCACCTTTTTCCCTCAATTGGGCCAACGTTGCTTTTGCATCGACCAGGGTGGCGTCCTCGCGCGCATCCGGGTCGAAATATATATGACTGAAGCTGATCCTGTCGGGATCCTGATAGGGCTCCTGGTTTTCTGCGAAAAACTGTTCCAATTCGCCCTCTGCCGGTTGCAGCGTCGCTGAAAGATCACTGGTCAGAAACTCGAGTTTTTGCGCCATCCGGCGCCGGGTGACCGGATCGTCCTCGTTCAGCCCCATGGCTAACGCCTGCCGGTAGAGCACATCCTCCTTGATGAACTGCTGAATCAGACCATCGATTTCCTGCCGGGTGGGCGANCGGTTCCAACGGCGCTCCCACTCTCCGATCATCGAATCGATGCGATTTGAATCGACGATAATCGTGGTATCGCGATAATCTTCTCCCGGCGCGCCAAGCACGGCGTAGGCTCCATAGATAGCCACACCAAGGATCAAAAACTGTATGAGCGGCTCTCTTAAAAGCCGTGTCAACGGGTTACTCAAAGGCAATTCCTTCGGTCAATCAGGACCTGGATTCGTTATTTGAACAGGGCGCGTATATTATCAAAAATACGGAGCTGACGCGGGTTTCCTTATTGCTTTGCCAGACAGTTAAAACGCAACCGGTGCGCGTAAACCGACACCCGTGATCCAGTCTTTATCCCGGTTACAGGATTGAGTTGGTTTTGAGAACGGAAACCTGAAGCCACCCGAATGATCCTCGACCTGGCCGCAGGCGATGTCTCAGAAGTCCAGCTTACGGCATGGTTTCGGGAGAAATCAGAGAGTATTGCGGGGTAAGTTCAATCCGACCTCATTTCAGGGCTGTGTATCCTTGCAAAAAAGGAGGCGCTGGTCAGAATTCGTATCCGAAGGTTTCGATATCGTTGCGGTAATAATGAGCAACGGCCTCTCGGGTTTCGTCATCATAAAAATCGGCCATGCTCTGCAACTTGTTTTCACCGTTCATAAACAGCAAATTTCGGATTTTTCGCCTCAGGTCGCGTGATTTTTTATCCGACCTGTTGCGGTGCTTTAAGCCGGAATCAACGATGCCCAGGCATTCACATATGTGGTCGAAATCCTGTTGAAGATTTTCGAACCGGCCAACGAAATCCACCAGCAGATTGCCCTTCTGGTCGTGAAGCATGTCGTACTGCGGCATGACATGGCGATACTGGTCGTCCCAACCCGGTTTCGGCAACTTGTTCAGCACGAAATCGCGAAAGCTCCGGTGTTGGAAATAGTTCCGGTAACGGTACTCCGACAGGATTCTGGCCCAAGGGTTGCGCACGAAGCTGAATTTGAAAAAGCCCGCAAAGTCTTCCCGGGACAGGTATCCATCATCAACATATTCGGATGCAGAAAGATGAGCCAGTTTCTCGGTTCCGCGCGTGAGGTCGGCATTAGCCTGTAACAAGAGCACATCCCGGTCCACATCCCAGTCCAGTTTTAACAGGTCCATGAAAAACTGCTCGACGCTCTGCCCCCCGGTTTTTGGGATGTGTACGAAAAGGCAGTTGTGTTCGCGACAGATCATCTCGTCAATTATGCACAGGGCGCTTTATCTGCGGATCAGAATCCACTTCTGCTTGTGAATTTTTTCTCCCTTGAGCAACTCGACATTCAAATCCCTTGCTGCGCACGCCTTCTGAATCCATATGAAACTGTGCCGGCAAATTCCCGCCTCGTCCGACTCATGTGACCGGCCAATCCAGATGTCACCTTTGTAGTCGGGGCGAAAAAGTGACGGCAACTTGAAAGAAGTCAGAAACCGGGACCTGGGCTTCTGGTTCGACTAGTGCAGGCTGGCATCCCGCTGTTTGGGACAGGCTTGCAGGAAGCAGCCGTAATCCTTGATTTCTTCCAGCCGGCAACTCCAGCGTAACTGGCCTTCGTGCACCGTCATGTCAGGGCAGCCGTCACACATGCTGGTGCGTCCATCCGGCAGAACATCTATAGGCTGAATGATCATGAAAGCCTGCATGTAAACAGGATCAAAAAGCGTTGAAGGGGACTTGATCAGGCTTGACAGGTAACGCTTTCCGATGGCCCGGGCCCCCCGGTCAAATATCGAGAAAAGGGACATCGTGGTGCGGCCCATGCGGGTGCTTTTTGGCGGCGCATAACTCATCCAGGTTCCTTTGAAGAAGTGATGGCCGGCCTGTGCGGCTTCCATCGCCTTTGGACCCACGTAACCAAACCCCTGTTTTTTACTGGCCAGGCGGGCAGCGAGCAGCCACTTTGTTGCATTGGGATCCTGATCGCCGCTCAGATAGGCGCAGGGCTGATAATCCGGATCCAGTTCACGAATCTTGGCAACCACGTCTTTTGCCCGGATCAGCGAATCACCACCCCATTCAGGCCGTTCATAAGTGTCACTTATATCAACTGGTTTGCCGTTGGCGAAAACCTCAAAGTCTCCTCCGTAAAGATCGGGTGTTCTGAACAGGATAAACACCATGGTGTGGACGATATCCGGATGTCGCTGGGCCCATTCCATGGTCTCTTTGACCTGGTCCAGCGTATCGATGCTCACCGTCTGGTTAAAGGAGCACGATAAACCGCCCTCTTTGGCCAGCATTTTTGCAAACTTCTCACGCAGTGCATTGTGATCTGCCTCTGTGCTCGCTTTTGAATCGGCCCGCACCTGGGTGGTGTCGATGTGGAAGGTAAAGCCGTAAGCGCCCGCTTCCTTCAGCTTGTGCAACAGCTTTCTGCCCAGCGCCAGGCCATTGGTGTTGATGATGGGTTTCCACCCGCCCTCTTTCACCATTTGGACAATTTCGACAATTTGCGGATGCACCAGCGGGTCGCCGCCCGCGAGGCTCATGCAGTCGCTTTTTCGCTGTTGTTTGAATACCGCCAACTCCCCGGCAATTTGTTCCAGGGATTTGTGATTTTTCTTGTGCGGCCGATAGCAACCCTCGCATTCCAGGTTGCAATCATCGGTGACTTCCAGCCAGGAAATGGCGTTGTCGGTCAGCGTCCAGGGCAGGCGGTAGTACTCCCTGGGGGTCAATTCAGCGACAATATTCATCATCCAGCTCCACTGGCGGAAAACTGCAATATCTTAGCCTCTGCAGGCTGGTTGGCTTATGATTTACGTCATAGCGTCTGAAGAGCGAAAAACCGTGAAAAAAATCATTGAATGCGTGCCGAATTTCTCCGAAGGCCGGGATCTGAATGTGATCAGGCAGATCACCGGCGCCATTGAAAGCGTTCAGGGCGTTCAGCTGTTGGACGTAGATCCCGGGGAAAGCACGAACCGCACGGTGGTGACCTTCATCGGTGAACCGGCAGCGGTGAAGGAAGCGGCCTTCCGCGCCGTGCAGAAAGCGGCCGATCTGATCGACATGTCCGTGCACCGGGGCGAGCACGCCCGCTTTGGAGCCACGGATGTATGCCCTTTCGTCCCGGTTGCCGGCGCCACGATGGAGGAATGCGCCGAGATCGCCCGGCAAGTGGGAAAGCGGATAGGCGATGAACTGGGAATCCCGGTCTATCTTTACGAACACGCCGCGAGTACGCCAGGGCGACGGAACCTGGCCGATGTACGCTCCGGAGAGTACGAAGGCCTGCCGGCAAAGCTGGCAAAAGCGGAATGGAAACCGGATTTCGGACCCGCCGCATTCAACCGGAAATCAGGTGCGACGGCGGTTGGCGCCCGTGAATTCCTGATTGCCTACAACATCAACCTGAACACCACGGACCGGCGCTATGCCAATGAACTCGCTTACGAGTTGCGCGCGCGCGGAAGGTGGAAGCGCAATGGAAACGTCGAGCCGTTTTACTACAAGGGCGAGGTCGTCTATTTCGAAGAAGGGAAATACCCCGACGGAAATTCGGATTTCGTGGCGGGCACTTTTGCAGAACTGGCCGCGTATTACCAGGAAAATTACGGGGCTGACCTGGCTGGCCGCTATCGCAGCCTCGGCCTTGATCCGGATAATCTGGTTGGCAGCCCGGTCTACAAGGATGGGCTGTTCACCCAGCTCAAGGGAATTGGCTGGGTTGTGGATGACTACCACTGCGCCCAGGTTTCATTGAACCTCACCAACTACAAAATCACTGCGCCACATGAAGTCCTGGAAGCCGCGCGGGAACTGGCCGTGCAGCGTGGAATCGTGATCACCGGGTCAGAGGCCGTCGGTGTGGTGCCGTTTGAGGCGATGCAGCAATCCGGCCGTTTTTATCTGCAACGCATGCAGAAATCCACCGGAATTCCAGCGCGCGACATCGTCACCACGGCGGTACAGGCCCTGGGCCTTAACGACGTCGCTGAATTCAACATCGATAAGAAAGTTATCGGCATGCCGGGGCCGGATGGACCGTTGGTAAGCTTGAACATCGCAGAATTCGTCGATGAAGTGTCACGTGATACCCCGGCGCCCGGGGGCGGTTCCATTGCTGCATTGGCCGGCGCCCTGGGCTCGGCCCTGGCGTCGATGGTCGTCAACCTTTCCATTGGCAAAGGTGAGTACGATTCACGTTATGCGGACCTGTGCCAACTCGCGGAGAAGGCCCAGGACATCAAGGATGAACTGGTACGTGCGATCGATGCAGACACCGAGGCCTTCAACGAAGTACTGGCCGGAATACGCATGGCCAAAGATACGCCTGAGCAGATCGCGATTCGCTCAAAGGTTATTCGGGCTGGTTACCAAACGGCCGCGGAAGTGCCTTTACGGACAGCGGAACTGTGCCGTGAAGTGCTCAACCTGTGCCAGCAAGCCGCTGATATAGGCAACATGGCGGTGATGAGCGATGCGGGCGTTGGCGCCCTGATGGCCTATGCCGGGGTGCAGGGCGCCATACACAATGTGCGCATCAACCTGCCGCACACCAAAGACGAGGCTTTCATCATGATGATGAAAGCCCGGTTGGGTTCCCTGCTGTCGGACTCAAAAGTGATTTGTGAATCGATTCAGCAACAGGTGGAACAAAGCTTTTAGTTCTTGGCCTGATCGACGATCTTGTTGGCTGCGATCCACGGCATCATGGCACGTAATTTTTCGCCCACCTGTTCGATCCCGTGAGCCGCGTTGGCCGCGCGGGCCCCGGTCATGATGGGATAGCCGGAAGCGCCCTCTTTCAGGAACTTTTTGGCGTAGCTGCCGTTCTGGATATTGGCCAGCGCTTCGCGCATGGCGGCGCGTGATTCTTCGTTGATAATTTTCGGCCCGGTCAGGTACTCGCCGAACTCGGCGTTGTTCGAGATCGAATAATTCATGTTGGCGACGCCGCCTTCGAACATCAGGTCGACAATCAGCTTCAGCTCGTGCAGGCACTCGAAATAGGCCATCTCGGCGGGATAGCCGGCCTCGGTCAGAACTTCAAAACCTGCTTTCACCAGTTCCACGCAACCACCGCAAAGTACCGCCTGTTCGCCAAACAGATCCGTCTCGCATTCGTCCTTGAACGTCGTTTCGATGATGCCGGTGCGGCCTCCGCCAATGGCCGAAGCATAGGAAAGCGCGGTCGCCCTGGCGCTGCCCGAGGCGTCCTGCGCAACGGCGATCAGATCGGGAATTCCGCGGCCTTTTGCGAATTCGGACCGTACCGTGTGGCCTGGCGCCTTCGGAGCAATCATGATCACGTCCAGGTCCGCGCGGGGCTCGATTTCCTTGTACAGGACCGAGAAACCATGCGCGAAGGCCAGGGTGGCACCCTGCCGGATGTTCGGAGCAATCGACGCCGCGTAAAGCTGGGAGTGGAACTCGTCCGGGGTGAGGATCATCACGAGATCCGCAGAGGCGACCGCTTTGGGTATGTCGGTGACCTTCAGGCCATGTGCCTGGGCCTTCGCGGTTGAAGAGGAACCGGGGCGCAACCCGACGGTGACATCCACACCGGATTCCTGCAGGTTGCACGCATGCGCATGTCCCTGTGAACCATAGCCGATGATGGCGACTTTCTTGCCCCTGATGATGTCCAGATCACAGTCTTTATCGTAAAAAACCTGCATGTCACGTGTTCCTTTAGTTGAATTGTGAAAAATCATAGCCGATGAAAATCATTGCGTAAAATGATATATATGCATTTTTATAATGCGTTTTATGCAACAATTAAAAGGATGGATTCCCGTGCCCTGAAACAATTTGTCGTTCTTGCCGAAAGCCTGCATTTCGGCCGTGCCAGCGAGACCAGCCACGTGAGCCCCTCCGCCCTGAGCCGCAGCATCCAGCGGCTTGAAGATGAACTGGGTGTCACCCTGTTTGAGCGCAACAACCGCAGCGTGGCCCTGACCCGGGCCGGTAGCCTGTTTCTAAACTATGCCCGCGATTCACTCGGCCAGTGGGATGCGATTCGCAATGAAATGATGGAAGAGTCGGGCGAGTTACACGGTGAAATCAGCATGTATTGCTCGGTGACGGCCAGTTACAGTTTTCTTTTCGACATTTTGACCCGTTTCCGGCACGATCACCCGCACGTTGAAATCAAGTTACATACGGGCGACCCGGAAGACGCGATCCCGCGTGTCCTGGCGGGTGATGAAGACATTGCGATCGGAGCAAAACCAGACAGGCTGCCAGCGGGCCTGGCGTTCCGGCTGATCCAATTTTCCCCACTGGTTTTCATTGCTTCAAAAAACCATCCGGAGCCGAATACGTCTGACTGGGCTGAAAACCCGATGATTCTCCCGGAACGGGGCCTGGCGCGCAGAAGAGTGGATGAATGGTTCCGGTCACTCGGTGTTCAACCCCGGATTTATGCGCAGGTGGCCGGCAACGAAGCCATTGTCAGCATGGTGAGTCTCGGATTCGGCGTGGGGGTCGTGCCCCGGATCGTCCTCGACAACAGCCCGCTATCCCACAGGATCCGGGTGCTGGACGTGGAGCCTCGCCTGGATGATTATGAAGTCGGGCTGTTCACGCTTGAGAAGAGACTGGCCAGTCCGTTGATTAAAGCGTTTTGGTCACAGTTGAGATAAAGGAATAGGAAACGTGAGCGCATTGACCCAATCACCCCAGTGGAAAGCCCTCCAGTCTCACGCCGTTGAGATGAAAAATATACATATGCGTGATCTGTTCGCCGATGTCTCGCGATTTGAACAGCTGTCCATCGACCAACGCGACCTGGGAATCCTGCTCGATTATTCTAAAAACATCGCCACCAGCGAAACACTCGTGTTGCTGCGGGATCTGGCCGCCTCGACCGGCGTGGCGGAAAAAGCCGCTGCCATGTATGCGGGTGAAAAGATCAACTGGACCGAAGACCGGGCCGTGCTCCACATTGCCTTGCGCAACCGGTCCAATAACCCGATCGTGGTCGATGGCAAAGACGTCATGCCCGGAATCAACGACGCCCTGGGCAGAATGAGGCGGTTCTCCGAAATCGTTCGGAACGGAACCTGGAAAGGCGCCACCGGCAAATCCATCACCGATGTCGTCAATATTGGCATCGGGGGGTCGGACCTTGGCCCGGTGATGGTCTGCACAGCCTTGCAGCATTATGCCGATGGCCCGGCCGTGCATTTTGTTTCAAACGTGGACGGCACGGACATGGCGGAAACACTCAAGCTGATCAACCCGGAAACAACGCTGTTCCTGGTTGCGTCGAAGACCTTCACGACCCAGGAAACCATGACCAACGCCCACACTGCCAGGACCTGGCTGGTTGATGCCCTTGGGGATGACGCGGTGTCCAATCATTTCGCGGCGCTTTCGACCAATGGCGTCGCCGTCACAGCCTTCGGCATCGATACCGCCAACATGTTCGAGTTCTGGGATTTCGTCGGCGGCCGCTATTCTGTGTGGTCGGCAATCGGCATGTCGATCGCCATTCGGATCGGATTCGACCGGTTTGAAGAACTGCTGGAAGGCGCCCATGCGATGGACCAGCATTTTCTGAATAGTGCACCGGCGGAAAACCTGCCGCTGACGCTGGCTTTGCTGGGTGTCTGGTACAACAATTTTTTCGGTGCTCAAACCTGCGCCTTGCTGCCTTACGATCAGTACCTGGGCCGGTTTGCCGCCTATTTTCAACAGGGCGACATGGAAAGCAATGGCAAAACTACGGACCGGGAGGGCCACCGCGTCGACTACGAAACAGGACCTGTGATCTGGGGCGAACCGGGCACCAATGGCCAGCACGCTTTCTACCAGTTAATCCACCAGGGAACCAAGCTGATACCGGCGGATTTTATCGGGTTCGTCAGCACGCTGAACCCGGTGGGCGACCACCATGACAAGTTGATGGCAAATTTCTTCGCCCAGACCGAGGCGCTGGCGTTTGGCCTGGCCGCGGAAACCGTTGAAGTTCAACTCAGGGAAGCAGGTGTTTCTGAAGAAAAAGTCCGGATGCTCAAAGCACACAAGACGTTCGAGGGAAACAAACCGACCAACAGCATCCTGATCGACAAGCTTACTCCCCGCACGCTCGGGTCACTCATCGCCCTGTATGAACACAAGATTTTCGTCCAGGGTGTCATCTGGAACATCAACAGTTTCGATCAATGGGGCGTCGAGTTGGGTAAGGTCCTGGCCGGCGTCATTCTTACGGAGTTGAAAAAAGGTGAGACGGCCGGTCACGATTGCTCGACAACCGGCCTTATTTCACACTTCCTGGCCCAACAGCGTTAAGCCGTTCCAGGTTTTTCGGCCGGTGACTTCCGCCCTTTGAACCAGGCTGTCACACGTTGCCTGTTCCGCGCCCTGAGCGCAGTGATGTCTACGCCGATGGCGTATAAAGCCGGCACCATCAAAAGGGTCACGAAAAAGGCAATAAACACCCCGGAAACCAGCGATACCACGATCGGGATCAGGAACTTGGCCTGGATGGACTGCCCCATCATCATCGGCAGCAGGCCCACGATGGTGGTTGCCGTGGTCAGCATGATCGGCCGGAACCGGACCACGCCAGCTTCCACGATCGCCTCCAGGGGTTTCATGCCCTTTTCACGCAGACGGTTGGTGTAGTCGATCAGGACCAGGTTGTCGTTGACCACTACGCCAGCAGCAGCAGCGATACCGAAGTAACTGAAAATCGCCATGGTCATGTTCAGCATGGCGTGGCCGTAGATAGCGCCAACATAGGCGTAAGGCATGGCCACGAGAATCAGCAACGGCTGCCAATAGCTGCGGAACGCAACGGCCAGCATGGCATACATGGCAAAGAAAGCGATCACGTACAGGCCCACTACTTCCTTGATAAAACGCGCCTGGCCTTCGGCCTGGCCGACCGAACCACGCTGAATGCCGGGATAACGCTTCTCCCAGTCCGGGAAGAAGTTAGCATCGAGATCCTCCATGATGTCGTCACGAACGCTGTCTTTCATGTCGGCCGACACGCGCGCCGCCCGGTTGCCATTCCAGCGCTTGATCTGCTTGATCCCCGGCGCATATTCAAGCTCCGCCACGGACAGCAGGGGAACTTCGCGACCGTCTGCTGTGCGCACACGGAAATTCTTCAGGCTTTCGATGGATTCCCGCGACGCCTGCGGGTAATGAACCATGACTTTTACGTCCTGGCCCTCGCGCGGCAGGCGCTGTACTTCCTCTCCGTAATAGGCCTGGCGCACCTGCCGGGTGACATCTGACATCGTCAGCCCGAGCTTTTGGGCCCCTGGTTTGAGCACGATGCGAATTTCTTCCGAAGCACTTTCCAGATCATTGCGAACATCGTAAAGGGTTTCATAAGTGCGTAACTTGTTCTCAATATCAGCGACTGCCAGGCGCAGTACATCCAGGTCGGGATGACGGATCGACAGTTCAAAAGCCGGGTCATCATTATTGTGGGTAAATTCGACGGAGACCTCCTTGGCGTCCGGAATTTCGCCCATCAATTCGCGCAAGCGCAGCGCTGCGTCCTTGGCGCTCATGTCGCGTATTTCAGGCGGCGCCAGCTTGACGATCGCCATCACGCTGTCACGGCGTGATCGCGTATACCAGTTTTCGATCAACTCTCCTTCGCCAACGGTGCGCTGGTTGACCTCTTCTTCCAGTTCCCGCTCAGCTTTCTGCAATTGCGCGAGGATTTCCAGGGCCCGGCTGTAAGGAGCGCCTTCGGGCAGCACCACGTTGACAGTGATTTCATCCGATTCTATTTCGGGCATGAAGGCTTTCTTGACCCAGCCGGTATTGAACAAGCCGAAACCCACTACCAGTATCGTTATGAAGACACTGGTTACCAGGTAACGCCGGTCAATCGAGAATTGGCTGATTTTACGATACCGTTTGTGCGCGAAATGGATGATGCTGTCCGAAATATGTTTCTGGGAGCGACCAAACCAGTGGAGCGCCTCCTCCTTCCGGGGTTTCATCTTCGCCAGGTGCGATGGCAGGATAAACAGGGATTCGATCAGCGAAAACGCGAGGGCCAATACGACCACCCAGGTGATGTGCCGGGTAAACTCGCTGGTAGACCCGCTCAGGAAAAGCCAGGGCAGGAAGGCCATGATCGTCGTGGCCACGCCGAATATGACGGGTTTGGCCACCAGTTGTGCACCTGCAACAGCGGCATCTATCCCGCCTCCGATCAGATGTGATTCGGTGTGAATGCCCTCACCCACGACAATGGCATCNTCCACCACGATACCCAGTACCAACAAAAATGCGAAAGTGGACAGCATGTTCAGGGATACGCCAACGGTCGGCAGCAATACAAATGCACCTGCATAAGCGGTAGCTATACCCACCCCCACCCACAACGCCACGATCGGGCGCAGCGTCAAAACCAGGAACAGCATCACGAGAACCAGCCCCTGGGCAGCCGAACTTCCTATGGTCTTCATCCGGCCCTTGAATTCATCCGCTTCGTCCGTCCAAAGGGTCAGTTTGGCGCCCTTTGGCAATGTGTCCTGGCGCTTTGCTATCCATTCCCTGATTGAATCGGATGCCTTGACAATATCCATGGTTTCGGAGGTCATGACCTGGATTAAAACCGCAGGCTCACCATTCAGTGTGGCGAGAATCGGGTTGTCCTCAAAACCGTCGATCACCGTTGCAACGTCACCCACCCGGACAATGCCGCCATCTGCGGTCTGCCGGATGATGATGTCAGAGAATTCCTCCTCCGTGTCCGCCTGGCTGCGTACCTTGAGCTGATACGTTCCGACCTCGGTGCGTACCGAGCCGGAAGACTGGTTGATCGAGGAATTCCGGATGGCGGCGGCAACTTCGCTGAAGCTCATACCGTAACGGCGCAACGCTTCCTCACTGACCTCGACGGACACCTCTTCACTGCGCACGCCAAACAACTCAACAATCGTGATAGCAGGTAAAACAGCGGCTTCGCGGCGCAAGGTTTCCGCCAGGCGCTTCAAATCCCGCTCAGGCAGGTTGCCGTGGACCGCGACCCGGATAAACTGGTCACGGTTGACCCACTGGCGAACCTGGGGGGGTTCGATATCACGCGGAAAAGACGCAATGGAATCGACGCGAATTTTCACGTCGTTCATGAACTGGGTGAAATCCACCTGCTGCTCAGCCAGGATGTAGACGCCTCCATAGCCTTCGGAAGAATTGGAGCGAACCCATTCGATGGAGTCCATGTCGCTGACGGCTTCTTCAATGCGGGCGACGATTTGCTCTTCGACTTCCTGTGGCGCCGCGCCGGGCCAGGTGACTTCGATCTCCAGACCCGGGAACCGCACTTGCGGGTCCATTTCGCGCTCCATGGAAAAGAAACCGATCACACCGGATACGAAAATTCCAATCATCAGCAGGTTGGCGGCGACTGAATTTTTTGCCCACCATTCAATCAATTGATTCATAGGTGTTTTCTCTAACCCTGCGCGTCGCGGAAAACGGGTTCGACTGCCATACCGTCTGAGGCATTGGGCAAGGTGGAAGTCACGACGTGCTCACCCGGACTCACGCCGCTGGTGACCATGACCTGCTCTTCCGATGTGGAAAGCACTTTGACGGTCCTGATCTCCAGCCGGTTATCAGAGTTGATCACGTAAACGGTATCCTGGTTGCGTAAAGCCAGCCGCGGCATCACGTAGGCGGATTGTTCTGAAACGCCTTCGATTTCCGCGCTGACGAACATGCCAACGGCCAGGGGCATGCCCTCGGTAGCGCCGAGTCCATAAGGGTCAATCACTTCTGCGGTCGCGTAGATCAGCCGTGTATCCTGGTTGATCGCAGCGTCTACACGGACGATTTTACCTTGCCAGAAGAAATCCCGGTTGCCCAGCGCCGCCCTGAAACTGACCTGGGGCGCTGCAAGCAAATCCTCTGCCTTGTACCCCAGGGGAAGATTGAGTTCGACCAACTGGCTGTCGGTCAGCGGCAGGCGGACTTCCGCAATGTCAATCGAGAACACCCGGCCCACTTTTGTGCCCGCCGTCACGTATTGGCCAATACCCGCGTAGCGTTCGCGCACCCGTCCGTAGAACGGCACCCTGATCTCGGTGCGCTCCAGGTCGATCCGTGCCTTGCGTAAATCCGCCCTGGCTGAAAGCAGCTTGGCCTCGGCCTCGGCTACCTGGGTGAGGTTAAGCGCGAAAGGGGTTGGAGCCTGATCCTTACGGCCTTCGCGCCACTCATCCGCCTTCAGTTTTGCCGTTGCTTGCTCACGCTCCAGGGCAGTCTGTGCCTCGGCCACGCGCGCTTCGGCGTGTATTGCGGCCAACTGGTATTCGGTATCGTCGATCTTCATCAGCAGGCTGTCAGGCGTAAATTCGGCGCCTTCATTGAAGCTCTCAGACATCGCTACGATGCGCCCGGACACCTGGGGAATCAGGTCAATCTCGGTCTTGGGCCTGACCTCACCCTGGGTCTTGACTGAGACAGTGACCTGTTCAGCTCTCACTTCATCCACGTAAAGTGAAATTGGCCGCGCCTCTTCGTCCTTCTTTTCGGGTTCGGGCTTGGCCGCGATCAGCACCTGGATAATGGCAAATCCGGCCACCAGGACCAGCGCAGGAGCCAAAAATCTGAGCATTTTTTTCACTTTGAACCTCATACTTGTATGGCGCTTATCTGACCACATCGAAAACGGGAATACATGAGCCAAAAGTCAGGCCCGATCATGAGTAAGACGCGGCAAACGGGCTTTTAGTTGCACCAAAAAAGAAAACCCCCACCATGCTCATGGTGAGGGTTTCCAGCTAACAGGGGTTTCCGGGCTAAAGCGCCTTGAAAACTGCTTCCAGCGTGTCCTTGGCGTCACCAAACAACATGCGCGTGTTATCCAGGAAAAATAGCGGATTCTGCACGCCCGCGTAACCGGTGGCCATGCTGCGCTTGAGCACTATTGATGTCTTGCCGTTCCAGCACTCGAGTACGGGCATGCCGCCGATCGGGCCGTCAGGATCGGTTAACGCCGAAGGATTGACGATATCGTTGGCGCCAATGACCACCGAAACATCGACTTTCGGGAAGTCTTCGTTGATTTCGTCCATTTCAAAGACGATGTCATAGGGCACTTTGGCTTCGGCCAGCAGCACGTTCATGTGTCCCGGCATGCGTCCGGCAACCGGATGTATGCCAAAGCGCACATTGACACCCTTTTCACGCAAGGTCTTGGTGATTTCATTAACGATGTGCTGGGCCTGCGCAACCGCCATTCCATAGCCGGGAATGATCATCACTTCCTTGGCGTCCCGTAACAGTTCGGCGGTATCTTCGGCGGAAATGGGAACCACTTCGCCCTGATCTTCATCACCCGCCACCACGGTGCCTTCGGAGGTGCCGAATCCGCCGGCAATCACGGCAAGGAACTTGCGGTTCATCGCTCGGCACATGATGTAACTGAGGATGGCACCGCTGGAACCGACTAATGCGCCCGTCACGATCAGAAGGTCATTGCCGAGCATGAAGCCGGTCGCCGCTGCCGCCCAACCGGAGTAGCTGTTGAGCATGGACACCACTACCGGCATATCCGCGCCGCCAATCGCCATCACCATGTGAACACCAAACACCAACGCGATAACGGTCATGATGATCAGCGGTTGCATGCCGCCGCCAGCCGCCGACTGCAGCACAAATTGATACGCAAACCAGATTGCGGCGATCAGCAAACCAAGATTGAACCAATGCCGCCCCGGCAGGGTCAGCGGCTTGCCGCTGATGCGTCCCGACAACTTTCCAAAAGCGATAACGGAACCCGAAAATGTCACGGCGCCGATCAGGATTCCGAGATAGGTTTCGATGTCGTGAATGGTCAGTTCGACACCGGCGAAATGCGAAAGCCTGCCCGGATCCATGAAATTGGCGAACCCAACCGCCACTGCCGCGGCGCCCACCAGGCTGTGCAAAATGGCGACGAGTTCCGGCATCTGGGTCATCTGTACTCGCTTAGCCGCGATCAGCCCGATCGTGCCGCCGATCACCAGTGCTCCCAGCAGAAGCTCATAGTGCTGGGTGACGACACCCAGCACCGTGGCGACCAAAGCGATCGCCATGCCAATGACACCGTACCAGTTACCACGCCGGGCGGTTTCCTGATGGGAAAGCCCGCCGAGCGCGAGGATGAAAAGGATGGTCGCAATGATATACGACATGGCGATAATTCCAGTGTTGGTAATCATGACGGCCTCATCTCCTGAACATTTCAAGCATGCGGCGGGTGACTGCAAAGCCACCCACGATGTTGATACTTGCGATACCCGCGGTTGCAACCGCGATCCACTTGATCACCTCGCTGTCGGAGCTGACCTGTATCAACGCACCAATAATGATGATGCTCGAGATCGCATTGGTTACGCTCATCAGCGGCGTGTGCAGTGCGGCCGTCACGTTCCAGATCACCATGTAGCCGACAAAACACGCCAGCACGAACACCGTGAAATGCGCCATGAATGAAGCCGGCGCGACAGCGCCCAGGCCGAGCAGTCCCAGGCCGGCGAGCAACATNCCAATAATCGGGCCGACGACTGATGGTTTTTTCTTCTCNACNACCGGGGCCGGGGCTGGCCTGGCCTTCTTTTTCGGAGCCACGGAAAGTTTCGGGGCCGGTGGTGGCCAGGTCGTTTCACCATCCTTGCAGATGGTGGCGCCGCGAAATACCTCGTCCTCCATGTCCACCACGATCTGGCCGTCTTTCGCCGGGGTCAGGTCGGTCAAGAGGTGGCGTAAATTGCTTGCATACAGCTGGCTGGACTGTGCTGCCATCCGGCTCGGCAGATCCGTGTAGCCGATGATGGTCACACCGTGGTGATGCGCCACCTTGCCGGGTTCGGTCAGTTCGCAGTTGCCGCCCTGCTCGGCGGCGAGGTCAACGATAACGCTGCCGTCTTTCATCGCCTCCACCATCTCTGCCGTAATCAGGCGCGGCGCTGGTCTGCCTGGAATCAAGGCTGTGGTGATGATGATATCGACCTCCTTTGCCTGTTCCAGAAACAGCGCCATCTCGGCCTTGATGAACTCATCGCTCATGACCTTGGCGTAGCCGCCTTCTCCGGATCCGTCCTCGTCCGCAAAGTCCAGCATCAGGAACTCGGCGCCCATGCTTTCAATTTGTTCTTTCACTTCGGGGCGGGTATCAAATGAACGGACGATCGCACCCATGCTTTGCGCGGCGCCGATTGCTGCCAGGCCGGCCACACCTGCTCCGATCACCAGCACTTTAGCGGGCGGAACCTTGCCTGCGGCNGTGATCTGGCCGGTGAAAAAGCGCCCGAAATGCTGGGCGGCTTCCACCACGGCCCGGTAGCCCGCGATGTTTGCCATGGAACTCAGGGCATCCACCTTCTGGGCGCGTGAAATACGCGGAACGCTGTCCATCGCCATGGCGGTCACGCCACGCTCGGTGAGCTGTTGGAGCAGTTCCGGATTCTGCGCCGGCCACAGGAAGCTGATCAGGGTCTGACCGGATTTGAGCTTCGCGACTTCTTCGCTTTCGGGCCCGCGAACTTTCAGAATGATATCCGAATTGGCCCAGATGTCATCCGCCGTAGCCGCGATGGAACAGCCGGCCGCTTCATAGGACGCATCAGAATAATTTGCCGCGGCGCCAGCTTTGGACTCAACCGCAACGTCAAAGCCCAGCTTGATTAACTGGGCAGCCACTTCCGGGGTGGTGGCTACGCGCTTTTCGCCCGCATATATCTCCCTCGGTACACCGATTCTCATAAAAAATCTCCGCTTGATTTGACGTTTACAGCCTGAATTGCTTCGATTGGCTGAGCTTCTTTTTCCGTTCGTATCAGGTCGTTAATAATAGGTCCACGGTGAGGATACCGACAAAAACCCCCGGCGTGTAGATTTGGGTCAATAAAAATGACTTTTTAACGGTTACGCGTCAGCGAGCCTCTGATCAGGACGTGAACTTGCCCCGCCGGATACGCTCGGCTTCCATTTGCTCGACTTCACGCGAACCGGAGATGACTATTTCCGGGTTGGGCACATAGTCGATATCGTAATTTCCCCGTTCGTACGGCACCGAGTTCAAAATGACCCTCAGCGCGTTCAGGCGGGCTTCGTGCTTGTCGTTCGAACGAATAACCGTCCACGGAGCGTGATTTGAGTGCGTGCGCTTGAGCATTTCATACTTCTGACTGGTGAAGTCATCCCAACGATCCTGGGCCTGCAGGTCAACTTCGCTCAATTTCCACTGGCGCAGGAGATCGTTCTTGCGGCGGTCAAAACGGCGAGCCTGTTCGCCCTTGGTTACGCTGAAATACAGCTTGACCAGTAGCGTGCCCTGGCGCACAAGGTCCCGCTCGAAGCCCACCACGCCTTTCATGAAGACCTGGTATTCCTCCGGAGTGCAGAAACCAAATATCGGCTCCACAATTGCCCGGTTATACCAGCTGCGGTCAAACATCACGGTTTCACCGCCTCGCGGGAAGTGTTCAACATAGCGCTGAAAAAACCACTGCGTGCGCATCGCATCCGTCGGCTTGCCCAGGGCAACCACGCGGTAGTGCTTCTCGTTCATATACCGGGCAACCAGGCGTATGGTTCCGCCCTTACCGGAAGCGTCGCGACCTTCAAAAATAATGATCATGCGGCGCTTGGTTTCTTCAAGATATTTCTGCATCAGGATCAACTCTGCCTGGTAGGGCTTCAGGCTTTTTTCAAGCCTGCTCTTTTCCAGCGTATCGAGGATCCTCTGGGCTCCCAGCTTTTCAATCTCTTCACGCAGCAACCCGTTCTCGGCCAAAATCTCTTCAGCACTTTTTAATGGTTCGCTCACTGGTTCCGAAACGGAATCATTCGCAATGGACGGAGTTAGAGATGTTTGTGTCGTCACTTCTGAAAACCCTCTGATTGACCAGGACCCTTATTCTAGCAGTCCCTTTTATCGACCGGCATGCATGGAGGTTAATTAAATGCTTATGATCACTGCGGCACGCAAACGGCTTCCGCCGTAACGGCTCATCGAGGCAAATTCTTCCTTGGCGATCGGAACATGCTGGCAGTCCATCGCGTTTTGGTCCTTGACCTCGAGTTCCGGATCGTGAACATAAAGACAGATTTCATCATAGCCACTGAGCAGAACCCAATGAGGCGCTTTCTTGCGGTCCAGGCGGTAGCTGGAAATCAGGATCAGCACGTTGGCGCCGCTGGCAAATCGCTCACACAAAGACTGCTGATCCACATCGGTGTACGAGATCGGGACCTGTTGTGCCTGCGCCTCAGCCAGGAAAGCTTCGTGCACCAGGCTCATTACCCGCTTTTTGTTTGGACTCCGGACGCCATCTACAAAAATCGGGCCTTCCTGGTTGACCAGCACCTCGGCTTCGAATCCACGCTGGCGCGCCGCGAGCGCCAATCCGACCGGGTGACAGCCGCCATGGCCGGATGTCATGAAGATCGTGGTTGCCTCCCGCCAGATCTGGATTTCCTCGAGCGGGCTAGGCTCGTAACCTGGATCCAGTGCGGTCATGGCCATCATCAACGCTGCGGGACCACAAGTGAACTCCGTGGTTTGGGAAATCCAGGGAATCGACCGGCTGTCTCCACCTGGCTGATAGGGATGAATGCATTTTTCCATGCGCAGAGCATCGCCGTGGTCCTCGTAATAATCCCGGTACCGGCCAAACTGGAGGTAACCCAGCTTTTTGTAGAGTGCGATGGCGCCATCGTTGTTACTGGCCACTTCCAAACGCATGTACAAAGCGCCTGCCTCTTTGGCCTCGTGTTCCGCCTGCTCGATCAGCTGAACCGCCAGGCCGCGCCCGCGGTACC
>BS_KBA_SWE02_21mDRAFT_10000164_pt1 | contig 22951 bp, 21 predicted proteins | sample BalSeasSWE02_21m_FD_9196 | JGI IMG/M metagenome (IMG submission 9196)
GTATAGAGATCAGAGGCGTAAAAGTAAAAGTTTCCAATGTTCCCGTCCCCGTCCCTTATGGCTCTGCTTTTGAAGGCGAAGTTGTCCGGAAAACAGATTTGAGAGTTGAGTTTGGGGGAAAATATTCAAGGGCTTTTGAATATTTATACATGAGTAGCTTGGAAGATGTTACTGACGGAAAAATAGAAGTCGTAGGAAATGGTTTTAAAGATATACCTGCCCAGGGCTCGATGGACATTGGGATTGTTATTAAGGTCGCTGGGCGGCAGATGCAGCAGGATTTTGAACCAGTATTGGAAAGACAAATTCACTACTTTATAAACGGAGCTTCAGGAATCCAGCATGTCGGCCAGCGCGATATCGCTTGGATCCGGATATCAAACAATGCAGCTGATAAAGGTTTTGATTTGGAGCATTTCGGAAAAATTTTGCATGCTCGCTTTCACGAAGATTTTGGAGCGATCGTAGATAAAGTCCAAGTGACAATTTTCTCTGATCCCGAGAAAGTGCAAGAATGGTTGACCAGGGCTCGCGAAGCTTATGATTTTAGAAATACAAGATTGGCGGATTTGACTGATGACAAAGTTGATGAATTCTATTCATGCACCCTTTGCCAATCATTTGCTCCTAATCATGTTTGTGTAGTAAGTCCCCAACGGCTTGGTTTATGTGGAGCTTATAACTGGTTAGATTGCAAAGCATCTTTCAGCATTAATCCAACGGGCCCCAATCAACCTATAAAGTTGGGTAAACCAATTGATATGGTTAAAGGTTATTGGGAAGGGACAAATAGTTATGCAAAAATTGGCTCCCATGATGTCGTGAGTGAAGTAGCCATGTATTCTATAATGGAAAACCCGATGACTGCATGTGGTTGCTTTGAATGTATAGTGATGTTGATTCCTGAAGCAAATGGGGTGATGATTGTTAGTCGTGAAGATACATGCATGACACCTGCCGGAATGACCTTTTCAACACTGGCAGGTATTGCAGGTGGTGGGTTACAAACACCGGGTGTTATGGGTGTCGGTAAGTTTTATTTGATTAGCCCTAAATTTATTTCCGCAGAAGGTGGTTTTAGTCGGGTAGTTTGGATGAGCAAAGTATTAAAAGAAACCATGTCTGATGAACTACAAGCTGTTGCTATTCGTGAAGGCGATCCAGACTTGATCAGCAAAATAGCAGATGATAGCTGCGCTAACACTGTCGATGATTTGCTTGCCTGGATGGAAGAGCACAATCACCCTGCCCTAGCCCTTGACCCTATGTTCTAATATTTACAGGATCAGCAACGAATANTATTCGTTGCTGATCCTGTAACGAGATTATTAATTTCAAATTAAGAAAAACATTGAAATGTTTTTAATCCGAGGATTTATCTTCCAAAATAAGAAAAAAAATTGAAATCACAAAACATATATATAAATTAATATTTTGGTAATAAAGATTTGAACAGATCTACCATAGAAAATTTAACGCGTTTAGATAAATATAGTTGAGATTTTAAGCGAGTTAAGCGTTAGTGGAACCAATTTATCATAAAAAGAGAGGAGAAAAATTAAAATGCCAATCGAAATTCCAAAAGATAAATGGCCGGGTTCTGTAAGAACAGTTACACTGGGTGCAACCTCTGGAGACGGAGGGACTCGGTCGAGAACTCTTACTGTTGGTGGTGAAACTACATTGCCATTTATGCAATTTGAAGCACCAATCCCCAACAAGCCAGTAGTTGCAATAGAAATTAAAGACCATAAACCAGAAGATTGGTCTCCATTATTGACAAAGGTCTGGGGAGATGTAATGTCCAACCCCGGGGATTGGGCAGTCGCGGCAGAAAAAGCCGGAGCTGACATTATTGTTTTAGCACTGAGTGTAAATGACGAAACTGGCGTGCAAACGACTCCTGAAAAAGCTGTGAGTGCGGTACAAGCTGTTTTAAAAGCTTGTGGATTACCTTTGATTGTATTTGGTCCTGGGCAGGTTGATTTAGATAATGAACTTTTAGTTCCTATATCAGAAGCAACCAAAGGTGAAAGAATTGTCCTGGGTATTTGTGAAGATAAAAATTACAGAACCATTGTTGCGACAGCAATGGCGAATGGACATTTGGTAACCGCACGCACACCGATGGACGTAAATCTCTCAAAACAATTGAATATTCTAATAACAGATATGGGGATGCCGGTTGATCGTGTTTTGATGGATCCCACAACGGGGGCTCTTGGTTATGGTATTGAATATGGCTATTCAGTGATGGAAAGGTTGAGATTGGCAGCCCTTCAGGGAGACGCCATGACGCAACTACCAATGATNGTGACACCGGGATTCGAAGCTTGGAAAACTAAAGAAGCCAAAGTAGGAGAAGGTGTTCCAACTTCATGGGGTGATTGGGAAGAAAGATCCATTAACTGGGAAACTTTGACGGCAGTCTCATTGGTGCAAACCGGAGCTGACATAGTCGTTCTTCGTCACCCGGAGAGTGTAAAACGAGTGAAATCTGCGATTGAAGATTTAATGATGGCCTAAAGGAGAATAAGATATGGCGCTCTCAGGTATTCAAATTTATAAAATGCTCCCCAAGACCAATTGCAAGGAGTGTGGGTTTCCAACTTGCCTGGCTTTTGCTATGAAATTAGCCGCAAAGCAAGTAGAACTTTCTGCTTGTCCCTATGTAAGCGAAGAATCAAAAGTTGAGCTTGCAGAATCTTCTGCGCCACCAATTCGTTTGGTTTCACTTAAAGCTGGAGGAGTAGAGGTTAAAGCAGGAAATGAAACTGTAATGTTTCGTCATGAAAAAACATTCTTCAATATGCCTGGATTGTTTCTCCGCGTGAAGTCAAGTATGGACGTTGAAGCTATAAAACAAATGGTGGCTGAAGCAGATGCTTACAAGGTTAATTATGTTGGCATGGAATTGATCGTTGATGGATTCGCTGTGGAGGCTGACGATGAAGCAAAATTCTCAGAGGCCATAAAAACTGTTCGCTCAGTAACCAAACGCCCTTTGATTTTGATTGGAAATGAATCGGCGATTAATACGGCAATGGAAATCCTTAGTGGCGAAAATCCTTTGGTTTGTTCGGCAAATGGAGCCAACTGGGAATCGATGGCTGAAATTGCAAAAAAATATTCGATATCCTTGGTTGTAGCAGCAGAGAATTTTGATGATCTGGCTGAGCTGACTGAAAAACTAAAAACAAAAGGTTGCGAAGATATTGTCATAGATCTTGGATCAGGTCACTTGGGCGGGATTTTAGCAAAATCAACTCAATTGCGCAGACTTGCTTTAAAGAAAAATATGCGATCTCTTGGTTTCCCGACAATTACATTTGCAAATGGCATAAACGGCCAGGATGCCGTTGAAGCTGCCCAAGCCATTGAGAAATATTCCGGTTTTATTGTGCTTGATAGATTTGCTCCTGAATTATTTTATCCATTACTTGTGTTACGCCAAAATATATATACAGATCCACAAAAACCAATTCAGGTTCACCAGGGATTTACGAGATCAATTCACCCAATCAAGATAGTCCTGTTTTAGTAACAACAAATTTCAGCATTACATATTTTAGTGTCGCCAACGAAGTGGAAGGTTCTGGTATGCCTGTTTGGTTGCTGGTAACTGATGCTGAAGGAATGAGCGTTCTAACAGCATGGGCAGCCGGAAAATTTGATTCTGAGCGGATTGCTAAATCTGTAAAAGAATTCGGAATATCCGATAAAATAGCCAAGAAGCGGTTGGTACTCCCTGGTCATGTAGCTGTCCTTTCGGGTGAAGTGGAAGAAGAGCTTCCCGGCTGGGAAATTCGTGTCGGACCGCGTGAGGCAGTCGATATTCCGTCCTTTTTAAAGCAAGCCCTATAAATATAATTGAGCGATTGCAGCATGAAACTTGTTTGTAATAGAAAAAAATCTTCAATATGAACAAATCATTTGCGATCGCTCTAACCTGGCATTTATGACTGAACATAAAATAATAATTAATCTTGGTGAAGGTGATGGGGAGGCGAAAACTGTTAGTTTACCCACAGGGACCTTGCTTTCAGATGCTGTTTTTCAAGCAGGATTTGAGATTGGTCAACCTTGTGGTGGGCAGGGCCGTTGTGGGCGTTGTGTGGTTCAAGTAAAAAAAGGAAATGTTCGCAGAAGAAGCACACTAAGGCTGACTGATGAAGATGTTTCGAACGGATTTGCTTTAGCCTGTCAAACCCTAATTGAGGGTGATGCGGAAATCTTCATTCCACTACAAGAGAAAATTGAAAGAAGGCTTACAACAGATCGATCGGTAATTGATGTAAAAACACCTTTGGGGTATTCTTTCTCGTCATCTCAAAATATTCGAGTCGTACATCTAAAGTTGACACCACCTAGCATGGAAGATCAAACTGATGATTGGAGTCGATTACAGGCAGCTTTCCGACTACAAACAGGTTATAAAAAAATCGCTTGTCCAGTTTCTGTTTTAAGAATTATCGGATCTGCTTTAAGGGAAGGAAATTGGGACATAACTGGGATTATTGATATCTCTGGTTACGATTCTGGTCATCCTGCTCAATTAATTCATCTTAAACCTGGGATATCCGAAATCACAGATCCGATATGGTCTTTGGCTATAGATATTGGAACAACGACAGTTACTGTTTGGTTGGTTGATCTTGTTTCTGGATCTGTAATATCCCGCGCATCAGAATATAATGGGCAAATTTCTCGAGGGGAAGATGTGATTTCCCGAATTGTTTATGCTGGAAAAGAATCGGGTGGGCGTGATCTTCAATCAAAAGTAGTGGATACAATTAATAAATTAGTTATTGTTGTTTGCAAGCGTACAGGTATAAGTTACGATCAGATAGTGAAGGCAGTAGTAGCTGGAAATAGTACAATGATTCATTTGCTATTGGAAATCCCTCCATCCAGCATTAGATTTTCACCATTTATTACTGTAGTTAATCACCCTCCGATCATTTCTGCAAAAGAACTTGGTTTGAATTTGTGCCCTGCAGCAGTGATTGATTGTTTACCGGGCATAGCCAGTTATGTCGGTGCTGATATCACTGCTGGTGTTTTATCTTCCGGAATGTATGCGACAGAAAAATTAACTCTATTTTTGGATGTTGGTACAAATGGTGAAATAGTTCTTGGAAATCAAGATTGGCTGGTAAGTTGTGCCTGCTCTGCGGGTCCTGCATTTGAAGGTGCAGGAGTAGTGGATGGAATGCGCGCGACGGAAGGGGCGATCGAAGAAGTATGGGTAAATACGGCCACCTATGAGCCAACTGTCCGGATAATCGGTGGTGGAAAGGCAAAAGGTATCTGTGGCTCTGGTTTAATTTCACTTCTGGCTGAATTATTTTTGGCAGGTTTAATAGATAAAGCCGGAAATGTAAATACCACATTGGATACGCCTCGTGTTCGGGAAGGTGACAGGGGAGGCGAATATATCCTTGCGTGGGCAAATGAGACTGTATCTGGAAAAGATATCGCAATTACAAGAGTCGATATTGATAATTTGTTAAGGGCTAAAGCAGCTATTTATGCAGGTTTTACGGTTTTAGCTGAACAAGTTGGTGTCCTTTTGGAGGACGTTGAACAAATCCTTATCGGCGGGTCTTTTGGGAAATATATAAATGTAGAAAAAGCTATCCAAATTGGATTGTTGCCAGATGTTCCGTGGGAACGTTTTAAATTCTTAGGAAATACATCTGTTCTCGGCACTTATTTTGCCCTTCTTGAGAGTGAAGCGCGTCAGAAGGTAAATGATATAGCTAATAATATGACTTATATTGAATTGTCGGCGGACAATACATTTTATGAAGCCTTTATGTCTGCCATGTTTCTACCCCATACTGATCTAAACCGCTTTCCGACTGTAAAAGCGGCATTTAATTAACCTTTGTTAAGGATTTAATTCAAATCAAACGATGAAAGGACACGAATCATGTATATTATCGGCGAAAATATTCATATCATTTCAGAAAAAGTAAAAGAAGCCCTGAAGTCACGCGATAGTGAATTCTTTATGGATCTGGCTGTCCGACAGGTTGAGGCAGGAGCTCAAGCTGTGGACATCAACCTGGGTCCAAGGAAAAAAGATTGGGAAGAAGTTTTTCCTTGGATTGTGAAAGCTGTCGAATCTGTTGTGGATGTGCCTCTTTCAATTGACACTACTAATTTTGATGGAATCGAAGCCGCCTTAAAAACTGTTACAAAAGCACAACCAATTATCAATTCGACCTCTGCGGAATTAGAGAGGTTGGAAAGAATACCATTATTGGCTAAANAATATAATGCCAAAGTAATTGGTTTGACNATGGGCGCATCAGGTATACCNATAGCGGCTGACGATCGTATAAATATTGCTGTAGAATCCTTAATCCCGAGATTTGTTGAAATAGATTACCCGGTCGAAAACTTAATAATTGACCCGCTTGTACTAACTGTTTCTGGATGTCAAGAATACTGTCCTCAATTAATTGAAGCAGTTAGGACNTTGCANTATGCGTGGGATCCTGCTCCTCTAATCTCGGTTGGCTTGTCCAATGTCTCAAATTCGGTTCCTACTGAAGGAAGGCCTCTTATCAATCGAGTGTATCTGGCAATGTTGATGGGTGTAGGACTTAATATGATGATAGCAGATCCATTTGATAAAAAGCAAAACGAAGTTATTCGAATTATTGAAAATCGGGATGACAGTACACCAGTTGGGAAGTTATATCTGAAAATCGCAGATAAAACGAACGCAAGCGAAGAGTTGGAAATTGATGATGTCGATATGTCTGATCCACAACAGGTTGAGATATGGAAAACTGTTCAAATATTACTTAATAAAGTAATTTATGCAGATAGTTATTTGAGTCAATAAGAAAAATAAAGAAATAAAAATTCGATAATTGGAGAGTTAATATGCCTATATTCACACCAAGTCGCCGGTGGCAACCACCATTCATGCCATTTAAAAGAGAAAAATTCAGCAAACGAGTTCTGGCATCCCTTGAAAAAGCGGTAAAAGGACCTTTATTTGGTTGCAGGATGTGTGGAAACTGCCTCCTTCAAGAAACCGCGTTTATTTGCCCAATGGAATGTCCGAAAGGAATCCGAAATGGACCTTGTGGAGGTTCCACTTCGGATCATTGCTATGTCGATGATACACGACCATGTATGTGGTACGAAATATATGATCGGGCATTTAAAATGGGACGAGAGGAAATGTTGCTGGAAGTTTTGCCTCCATTGGATTGGGACAAGGTGGGTACCGAAACCTGGGGTGATGTCACTAGGCAGGTAAAAAAGATTGGTACGGGTAAAGTTATTTCGGGTCTCTTAAAGAGCGACCCAGTCAAACGAACTGCAACATGGGATTTGGTTTTTCGTCCAGTAAGGCAGCCCGATTGGTGGGAAGGGGATTCTGAGTATCACCCAGCTCAATATGAAGAACCAGCTTCGGATTTGGAAAGAAGATTAAAAGCTGGAGAATTTGTGGTGACGAGTGAGGTTGCCCCTCCGGTTACTGTGGCAACTAAGAAGCTGATTAGCAATATTGATCTGGTCAAACCCTATGTGGCTGCAATAAATTTTACAGATTGCCCGTCCGCGACTCCACGTATGTCCTCCTGGTCTTGTTCTGCGACTGCAATTAAACAAAATGCTGAGCCGGTTATGCAAATAGCCGCAAGAGATCGAACAAGAGTCGGGTTGCAGGCTGAAGTTATGGGAGCATACAACTTGGGCGTTAGAAATATTTTATGTCTCTCAGGCGACAGTATGAGTATGTCGCCAGGCCCTCTGGGTCGGATGGATATCGTGGATATTGATTCAATTCAGATGCTCTGGATATTAAGACGCATTCGTGATGAAGGAAAATACCTTGATGGTCGTGCGATAAAAACTCCCCCCAAATACTTCCTCGGTGCGGCAGCTTCACCTTTTGCGTCTGATCCTCGTTTTCAAGCAATAAGGGAGCATAAAAAAGTTAATGCAGGGGCACAATTCTTCCAGACAAATCTGGTTTACGATCCTGATGGATTGGAAGTCTGGTTAAATGAGCTGGCAAAGAGGAACATCCTTGATAAGGTTTATGTATTGGTAGGAGTTACACCACTAAAGAATTATAAAATGGCTAAGTATATGAATGACGAAGTGCCTGGTGTGATTATTCCCGANCCCCTCCTTACGCGTATGGAAAAAGCAGGTGATGGTGCAGCTGAGGAAGGCTTGACAATTGCACTTGAGCTTGTGGAAAAGATCCGTACAATGCAGGGCGTAAATGGTTTTCACATTATGGCAGTTGGATGGGAAGAAATTGTCCCCCGTCTTGTAACCGAAGCAGGTTTGTTACCTGAAGGTTTTAACCCAGTTTCTGCCATGTAAATAGCAAGGTTTGTGATTTGGAGGCAAAATGATGCCAGAACAGCTTCAAAAATTCCGGGAGATAGTAACATTAGCGGATGGAGCACGGATTTTACTTCGCCCAATGATTAGAGAGGACCACGATTTGTTGTCTGAACTATATTCATCCATTAATAGTGATGATCTTCGATATTTCAGACACAATGTAAAAGATCCNNTGGTGTTAAAAGAATGGAGTGCGAATCTTGATTATGGGAAAGTAATCCCATTATTGGCATTGGTAAAGGATCAACTTGTCGGAAATGCTACTCTCCATTTCGGAGAAGGGCCAAGAAGACATATAGGTGAGATAAGGCTTTTCTTGAAGAGAGATTTCCGTAAACGCGGCTTGGGAATGAAAATGTTAAAAGCGATAATCGATATTGGCCGAAGGCAAGGATTGCATATCTTGATTGCTGAAGTAATCGCTGAAAATGTTAAATTAATAAAAGCATTTGAGAATATGGGATTTAAACAACAATGCGCTCTTGATGATTATTTTATATTCCCAGACGGAGAGTGCGCTGATGTGAAATTAATGGTAATGCCTTTGAAAGTGAAAATTGACGAATTTTAATCAACCTTTGAGAAAATTGATTTTAGATTACACAGGCCAGGACCTGCGGAAGTGCCGCGGATGCCTGGCCTGCGATTTGGTCACTCCTAAGGATGTTGACATTTCCTTCGGTAGTCTTGTTCAACTCATCCTGAGGAACGATGACGATATCCTAACCAGCAATATTCTTTGGGATGACTCTGCAATGGAGATTGCAAGGAAAGCCTGTAATAAGCAATTAAATCTTCAGGTTGTGTTTTTAATATTAAGAGAAGAAAAAACTCGACGTGACAAAATTGCAAGTTTGGAGCAATAGTGAGTCAGGAAAGCGATAATTTATTACAAATAAGGATAGATGAATTAAAATTACGCATTAGGGAATTAGACGATCCAAAGGGAGATGCGTTTCGTTGTGGATTGGATTACAAGGAGATTTCAGGTGTGCCAATTCTTTCGTTTTCAATATTCAATATTCAAGCAGAGATAAAATATCCAGAACTAATTGCCCGAGATGTACGCGATGGGAAAAATCTTAATACAGCGTACCAGGCTTTGGTTTGTTATTATTTGGTAACTTCTGCGGCTTCTTCTTTTACTCATCAAGTAGAAAACAATTGGGTTTCCTTTGCAGATCTTCCAGATGGCAGATTTTATAACCAGGCTTTTCAAGGTTATACTGGAAATATGTTGGCTGCACCAATCGAATCTGACATTCATAAATTTTCGGATATTGCTTTGAAATTGAAAGGATCGATCCTGGATATTGGCGATGTAGCTTACCAATTTCTGATCTTCCCCAAAGTTCCGGTGGTAGTTGTTTATTGGGGAGGGGATGAAGAATTTCCTTCCAATTGCAAAATTCTTTTTGATGAAACTGTATGTAATTATTTTCCAACGGATGCCTGTGCGATTATTGGAAGTATGCTAACTCAAGCAATCCTTAAACAATTTAATAATTCTTATAGGTAATGATGGAAAAAAAGGAATATTTTTCTCCAGATACAATTGAAAAGAAATCTGGGCAAATGCTCGAGAAGATAAAAGCCTTGGGCTTGTCTCGTTTGGGTTTGAAATTTGTTCCTCAAAAAGCTGCGTTGCTTGTGTTGGATGCACAGAATTATTTCTTTTCAGTTGATTCCCATGCATTTATCCCAAGCGCGCAAGCCATCATCCCCAATATACTTAATTTAATTGATTTCTTTTGTTTACATAATCGGCCAATATATTTTTCCAAACATGTTAATGATCATGACAACGCTGGCATGATGGCGGTTTGGTGGAGAGATTTATTGGAATTAAATTCGGATTTTTCCAATTTAATTGAAGATATTGACATAGAGAAAGGAGTTGTAATTCAAAAAGAACGATATGATGCATTTTGGAAAACACCTCTCAACGAATTGTTGAAGAATGCAGGAGTTGAACAGGTTGTCATTTGTGGCGTGATGACGCACTTGTGTTGTGAAACAACTGCAAGATCTGCCTTTGTTCAAGATTACCAGGTGTTCTTTGTAATTGATGGTACTGCAACATATTCAGTAGATCTCCACATGGCATCTTTGCTTACCTTGTCTCACGGTTTTGCCAGAACGGTCCTGTGCAAGGAAATTGTAATTTAGTAGTTCTTTATGGAAACTCCAAAGATTTCAATAATAGGGGCTGGACCTGCAGGGATAGCAGCATCTATTCAATTAAAGAGGCTTGGATATATGCCTCAATTATTTGAAAAGGATATTGCTGGTGGGCTGTTATGGAATGCTAACCTGATAGAAAATTACCCTGGATTTCCCAATGGTATCAGTGGACCTGATTTAATAGATCTCATGGTAAAACAATTAAAACAATTAAATATCGAAATAAAACAATTGCAAATAAACCATTTATCTTTCGAAGATGGTTACTTCAATTTGAACAGCGACAGAGGAAATTTTGATTCAGAATATGTCGTAATAGCATCCGGGACAAAGCCTAAACCCATTGGCGTAAAAATTTCAGAACCGGTCAGAAAAATAATCCATCAGGATATAAAAAGAATATTAAATATAATTGGTAAACATATTGTTATAATTGGTGCCGGTGACGCAGCATTTGATCATGCTTTGAACCTATCAAAGAAAAATCGGGTTTCTTTAATAAATCGTGGAGAGAAGGTAAGATCTTTGCAATTATTAGTAGATAGAACATTTGCGAATGAAAGGATAGCTTATTTGAGTAATACTGATGTTGAAGGTATAGATTTATTTTATAGGGATGATTATAAAAACGAGCATCTGCTCCAGGTTCATTGCATTAACGTCAGGGGAGAAAAATCTTCAATTGAGTGTGACGAGCTAGTTTTCGCCATTGGTAGAGATCCGCAATTAGATTTTATGGATCGAATTGTTGAGAACGACAGATGCATACTTGTTGGTGATGTTAAAAATGGTATTTTCAGGCAAGCTACTATCGCAATAGGCGATGGTATAAAGGCTGCAATGAAAATACATAACCAAGTTTTAATGAGGTATTAAATGAGAGTGTTTGCAGAAACAGGTGATTCGGATATTGCGATTGTTTATATGGCTGATTTTGGTGACGAAAAGATTGTCGAGTTCGTTGAGGCACTACAACCACCTTTTAAACGCAGTGAGCGGTGGATTTTGATGGTTTCTACGCTATTTGGATGTCCGGTTGGATGTATGATTTGTGATGCAGGCGGGCAATATCAAGGAAAACCTGATGCACAGCAGATTGTCAGCCAAATTGATTTTATGGTTGACAAATGGTTTCCAGATCGGGTTATTCCAGGTGAGAAGTTTAAAATCCAGTTTGCTAGAATGGGCGAGCCGGCTTTAAACCCTGCTGTTCTTGACGTTCTGGAATTGTTACCCACACGCTATGACGCACCTGGATTGATGCCTTCGATNTCAACGATAGCGCCTCATGGCTCGGAAGCNTTNTTTGATCGCTTGTTGGAAATAAAAAATCGCTTGTATCACAATGGTAAATTTCAATTTCAATATTCTTTGCATACAACAGACCAATCTCAAAGGGACAAATTGATACCAGTTCGCAAATGGAGTTTCTCTCAAATGGCAAAATTCGGAGAAAGATTCATCCAGGAAGGCGACCGGAAAATTACCCTCAATTTTGCGCTGGCTGAGAATATGGCCATCGATGAATATGTTTTGTTGCAATATTTTGACCCCCAGAAATATTTAATAAAAATCACTCCAGTAAATCCCACTTGCCAGGCAGTAAAAAATGGACTTGTATCGTTTCTTGATCCAAATAATCCTGAAGAACGAAAAGAATTAGCTAATCGCTTGAATGAAAGTGGGTATGATGTAATTGTCAGCATCGGCGAGGTGGAAGAAAATCAAATTGGCAGCAATTGCGGACAATATGTATTGAAATACCTGCAATCACAAAGTGCAATGGCAGATGGATACTCTTACCCGGTTCAAAAAATAATTTTAGAGGAATAAAATGAAATTTGCGATAACAGGAAAAGGTGGAGTAGGAAAGACTACTTTAACAGCATTAATGGCACAACAATACGCAGATATGGGCAAACAAGTACTGGCAGTTGACGCAGACCCATCGCCATGTTTGGCTGGTGCTTTGGGTTTCCCTGCGAGCGTAAGAGATTTATTGCATCCTATTTCTGAAATGGATGAATTAATTGAAGAAAGAACCGGGGCAAAACCCGGCATGGTAGGGGGGTACTTTACCCTTAATCCGCGTGTTGATGATATTCCTGAAAGGTTTAGTGTTTGTCACCGAAATGTACGGTTATTGGAAATGGGCTCGGTTGATGTGGGTGGGTCTGGGTGTATTTGCCCGGAAGGCGCCATGCTAAAAACGCTATTTACTCATCTTCTCTTTAGAAAAGATGAAATTTTATTGTTGGATATGTATGCAGGCGTAGAACACCTTGGAAGAGCTACTGTGGATTTTGTTGATGCTATGATTGTGGTTGTAGAGCCAACACGGCGATCACTAGGTACAGCTGCACAGATCAAAAAACTGGCCAACGATATTGGACTTTCACGTTTATTTTTGGTAGGTAATAAAATCCGTGAAGAGGAAGAGAAGGTTTTTCTGGAAAACGAGACACCAGGGATTCCCTTACTTGGATTCTTGCCAGCAGATCTTTCGGTTCAGGAAGCGGATAGACTAGGAATCCCCGTGTTTGATCATGTTCCAGCATTAAAAGAATCAGTAAAATTAATTGTGGAAAAAATTGAGAATATGGTATTTGAAAGGTAGAACCGAATGACAATTACAATAGCATTGGCTGGCAAGGGGGGGGTTGGTAAGACCACAATTTCAGGAATGGTTGTTAAATATCTTGCCCAAAAACAACCCGGGAGTATTTTGGCTATTGATGCTGACCCATCCAGTAATCTCAATATGGTATTGGGGTTGGACTTGGATTGGACCGTAGGTGATATTCGCGAAGACATGCTTCATCAAGTAAAAAGTTCATTGGCAGCCGGTGGGGCTGCAATGGGTGTTATGCCAGGAGGACAATCAAAAAGGGAGTACCTTGATTATCAGATCCGCACTTCATTATCGGAAGGTGCCAGGTTTGATTTGATAGCCATGGGGCGCGGTGAAGGCTCTGGGTGTTACTGTGCAGTGAATCATAATTTGCGTGAAGTTATTGATTCAATAAGTAAAAACTATTCTTATGTTGTTATCGATAATGAAGCTGGAATGGAGCATCTTAGCCGTCGAACTACCAGAGATGTCAACCATCTGCTTGTTGTTAGCGATCCGACACAACGAGGATTGGTCGCTGCGCAACGAGTTGCCGTTATGAGCAAAGAACTGGACATTAATATAGAAAATGCATATTTGATTATAAATCGTTTGCCGGTAGAACTGCCGCAAGCTTTATCTGATTTTATCGCGAATATTGATTTGCCATTATTGGGAACTATCCCCGCAGATGCAGAAATTACAGATTTCGATTTTAACGGGAAACCTTTGATAGAATTAGATGGAAGCTCATTGGTTTTTAAGGCTGTAGCAGAGATGATGGACCAAATTCTGAAATAAATTATGTATGCCATCCGAATATTAAATGTTTTATTGATGATTTGTCTTCCAATTGGACTGGCTGCATATATCAATTCTAAATTTAATTTAGGCTGGCGTTTGTGGTGGCTTGGGGGGGGCGTATTTGTATTATCTCAAATTGGACATATACCATTTAATTACTTTTCTAGCTTGATTCTTAATAAGACAAATCTGGTTTATTGGCCACAGGTTTATCAAACAATATTTAATGCTCTATTTCTTGGGTTGAGCGCAGGATTGTGGGAAGAATCTGCGCGATACTCTGCATTCCGTTGGTGGGTTGGTAAGGAAAAATCATGGAGGAGGGGGATTCAATTAGGAGTGGGTCACGGCGGTTTTGAATCCATAATATTGGGATTATTAGTTCTATATACATTTATCCAGATGATGGCAGTTAAGGATATTGATATCAGCACGCTAGTCCCTCTCGACCAACTTTCAAAGACCATTGGAGCTATAGAGACTTATTGGTCTACACCATGGTATGATGCCCTTCTTGGGGCTATTGAACGGGCATTGACCTTACCCATACAAATCGCCTTATCGGTCATTGTGTTACAGGTTTTTATCCGGAAAAAAAGTATATGGATTTGGATAGCCATACTATTTCATACTGCCATTGATGCGACCGCAGTTTTATTTATGGCATATTCAAATGTATATATCACTGAAATTGCAGTCACTTTTTTTTCAGCAATAAGTATTTGGATTATATTTGTTCTTAAATCTCCAGAACCTTTTAGAGAAGAACCTGATGAAAATAGGCTATTATTAGAATCCTTTCAGGATAAAATGGAAAAAATTAAAGAAATAGATGAATCTAGTGAAAGCTTGGATGCGACAAAATATCAATAAGGCTGGATGAAATGATAATTACAGAAAATTTAGAAAAAAAATTCGGAGATATAACTGCTGTCCAGTCATTGGATTTGGATATAAAAGAAGGGGAAGTGTTTGGGTTTCTAGGACCAAACGGTGCCGGAAAAACCACAACTGTGAGAATGTTAGCAGGTTTGATTGCTCCAACAAGGGGAACTGCCATAGTAAATGGGTATAGAATTGGTGTTGATAACCACAAAATCCGAAGTACTGTAGGTGTGTTAACTGAAACTCCGGGTCTTTATGATAATTTGACAGCAGACCAAAATTTACGTATTTTTGCAGAATTGTATGGTGTAAAAGACATCACTGGGCAGGTCGAAAAATACCTAAAAATGTTAGGCTTATGGGACAGAAAATTTGATACTGTCGGAACTTTTTCAAAGGGGATGAGGCAAAAACTTGCAATAGCAAGGGCGCTGATTCATGAACCTCGCACCCTTTTTTTTGATGAGCCGACAGCCGGCTTGGATCCTGAAGCAGCACACAATTTAAGGAACTTTATTGCTGATCTGCGAAAAGGAGGGCGAACAATATTTTTGTGTACCCACAACCTGGACGAAGCGGATCGCTTGTGTGATCGCATTGGCGTATTTAAGACTCGCTTACTTGTGGTGGATTCGCCATCTAATCTGCGAAGTTCTCTTTTTGGTCGAAAAATTGTATTTCATTTGAAAAATGTAAATGAAAAGATGATTTCATCAGTAAAAAATTTTGATTTTGTAAATGATGTTAAAGCAATTGAAAATAAAATTGTTGTCACATTGGATGATCCGGAGTTGCGAAACCCCGATTTGATTAGAACGCTGATTGACAATGGTGCAGATTTGACATTTGTAGGAGAATTGCGCCATTCCCTTGAAGATGTATATTTGCAATTAGTTCAAACCGCAGAGTGAGCGAAGTCATGGATAAAATTAAAGTAATTATACGAAAAGAATGGGCTGAGGTCTTTAAAAACAAGATGGTCATATTTACGGTGGCATTTCTACCGCTCATAATGACTGCAATTCCACTAATAATTTTATATTCTACGCGAGAGACGGGGATGGGGGATGCTTTAAGCTCTGATGTCGGTCAAGTGGTCAGCGGCGGATTGTGTCTAACGGATCTTAATAATTCCGAATGCTTCCAGGTTTATCTAGTCAGTCAATTTATGATGTTGTTTATGTTAATTCCACTTGCCATACCAATAACAATTGCGGCATATTCGATCGTGGGTGAAAAGAACGCCAGAAGCTTGGAGCCCCTCCTGGCAACCCCGATCACGACCTTTGAGTTGCTGGTCGGCAAAAGCCTGGCTGCCGTAATCCCTGCAATCCTGGCTACTTATGGTTCTTTTATAATATTCATCGTAGGCGCTTGGTTATTGATTTCAAGCAAAGCAGTTTTGTTTGCTTTCCTGGACTTGCGCTGGCTCATCGCAATATTTATTGTGGGGCCGCTAATGGCGGTTTTGGCTGTGAATCTTAGTTTGATGGTCTCATCGCGTGTCAATGATCCGCGAGCTGCCGAACAAATCTCTATGATTTTGATCGTTCCGGTCTTGGGGTTATTTTTTGGACAAATGGCCGGTTTGTTTATTTTAAACAGGCAAGTGATAACAATTATTGGCTTAATACTATTAGCGATTGACGCCTTAGTTGTCTACCTGACGGTCCGGGTATTTGATCGCGAAGCAATTCTGACGAGATGGAGATAAAGGTGAAAAAAATTCGAATAATTTCAGTGATGCTTGCAGTAGCCTTTCTTCTTAGTTTTGGCGTAGTCTATGCCCAAGGAGAAGAAATAACATTAAAATTCTCGCGTGATTTTGGTTATGCTTCTGGCACAGGAAAAATTCAGGGATTATTCTCCATGAAAGTGACTTCTTCAGAGCAATTAACCGAAGTTGTTTTTTATATTGATTCTGTATCTATCGGAAGAGATGCGACTGAACCTTTTAATCTCCAATTCAATACAGATAATTTTGCACCAGGGGTTCATACCCTGTACGCGATTGGCCAAACGATCGATGGAAAAGAATTAAAAACAAGGGAAGAAATTACAGAATTTTTATCTGCCCAGGACAGTAAAAAGGCTACTCTAACTTTAATTGTGCCTATTTTAGGACTTTCCTTAATCGCTGTAATACTTTCTGCTGTAATTCCCGCATTTTTGACAAAAAAGAGAGGAACTTTAGCCCATGGGACAGAAAGAAACTACAGCGCTGCAGGAGGAACGATATGCTCCAGATGTAGCAGGCCATTTTCGAGGCACGTATTTGCTCCTAATATGCTATTTGGAAAATTAGAGCGCTGCCCGCATTGTGGAAAGTGGGGAATTTTTCGTGCTTATCCAATTGATGAACTGCGAAAAGCAGAAAAATCTGAATTGGATGCATATAGTTTTCAGGAGGCATCCAAAATGCCAATCGACGAGAATGATAAACTACGTGATGAATTGGATGATACAAAATACCAAGGCATGTGAGTACTGCGATAAACATTTCTTTTTTGTAATTAGCCTGAGCCAGGAGACACTGTGAAAATTCGCAAAAAAAAGGGTTTAACATTTGACGATGTGTTGTTGGTTCCGAACAGATCGACCATTGCATCGCGCAATGATGTGGTCACATCAACTTATTTAACCAAAATGATTCGCCTGAATATTCCGATTGTAAGCGCTAATATGGATACTGTAACTGAAGAAGCCATGGCTATTGCAATGGCAGAAAATGGCGGTATTGGCATTATCCATAGGTTTATGTCCATTGAACAACAGGCGAAGCAGATTCGAAATGTCAAGCGATGTCAGGGCTTTATAGTTGAGAATCCATACGAAATCCATTTGGATGCATCTATAACTGATGCCAGAGCGTTGATGAAAAAAGAGAAGGTGGGTGGTTTGGTTGTGAAGGATAAGAATCATAAATTCGTCGGGTTACTAACATCCCGCGATTTGCTTTTAGCACCAAGTGAACTAAAATATATTAAAGATGTAATGACAGAAACTAAAAAACTGATTGTTGCTTCTCCTGACATCACTCCAGATGCAGCGCGAAAGTTATTGTATGAGCACAGAGTAGAGAAATTGCCAATTATTGACGAATCTGGGAATTTGGTAGGTTTGATTACGGCACAGGATGTGGTCAAACCCGAATTGTATCCAAATGCGACATTAGACGAAAAGGGAAGGTTGCGTGTAGGTGCAGCTATTGGGGTTTCTCTAGGCGAATTGGAGCGCGCAAAAGCAATGGTCGATGCTGGCGTTGATGTCCTCGTATTGGATATTGCTCACGGGCATGCCGATCATTGTATAAAGATGGTAAAAGAATTAAAAAATACATTTGAATCTGTTCAAATTATTGCTGGTAATGTAGCAACAAGATCGGGAGCTTTCGACCTTGCAGAAGCTGGGGCAGATGCGATAAAAGTTGGTATTGGTCCCGGCGCAATTTGCACAACTCGAATAGTAACTGGTTATGGAGTACCGCAGCTAACCGCCATAATGGATAGTGTTCAAGGGGTTCGCGAATCTCGCAACATTATCCCCGTTATTGCTGATGGCGGTATTAAAGTGTCTGGGGATATGGTAAAGGCTTTAGCAGCTGGCGCAGATGCCGTTATGATCGGTAGTCTATTTGCCGGCACGGAAGAAGCTCCTGGGTCAGCAGTAATTAGGGATGGACAAAAAATCAAAGTTGTTCGAGGAATGGCCTCGCTTGGAGCCGCTATGGAGCGAAAAAGAATTGGGCGAGGCGAAGATGAAAGCGCAGAGGATCAGGAAGATTGGGATAAAGTGGTACCTGAAGGAGTAGAAGCTGTTGTTCCGTATCGTGGAAAAATTGAGGAAGTACTTTTTCAATTAGTTGGCGGATTGCGCTCTGGTTTAAGTTATGGAGGAGGAAAATCAATTAAAGAGATGCAGGAAAAAGCTGAATTTGTTGAAATCACGCCTGCAGGATATCGAGAAAGTCGACCACATGATGTGGAGCGAGTATGAACAGATTTATAATAACTTCTTAACGATCGATGGTTTAGAAAAGAATATAGTATGCTATTATTTAGATTGGAACGTATTCACAGACGAGAGTTTCAATAGAATGTTTGGAGTAAAAGTCATGGGAACTAATATTGAAATGCAATTTGTAAGCCAACTGGGAGAAGGCGCAGGGATCTATAATAATGACTGCGGCCCTGCTTGTTGTAGCATGATAATCTTGGAAGATAAAGATATTTTTGTATCTCCTGACGAATTATATAAGGTGCCAGGCTGGGGCGCACCGTCAACAGATATTGGTACAAACTCATATCAGCTGCAACTCTTACTCAAGGATTTTGAAGTAAAAAGCACCATTGGTTACACCTTGAGTCTCGATAACATTAAAAGCTTTATCGATGGAGGTTGGCCAGTCATAACTCTTGTAAAATATGGCCTATTTTCTGCGGCCGGGCTTACTGTCAATAAAGGAACTTTCAATCATTGGTTTATAGTAACGGGGTACACAGATAACGAAATCATAACAATGGATCCATACCGACCTTATGAAGCTGGTGGCACTATGATCGTACCGACCGCAATGTTCATGGCTTCATATCTCGGAAGTTATTTGCTGTGCGAAATCAGCGGAGTTGGTACGGAGGTGCCTATGTCAAATGCTACTGTTAATAATGCTTCAGGGTTAAACATACGAAAGACTATGCCCGATGCCTATGGAAAAATGGGCACAGATATCGGAGATCTTTTAAACAAACAAAGAATAACTTTAAAAGAACCGATCGTTGACCATCAAGGAACCGATGGTTTAGTTTGGGTAGAGCTTCTATCTCCGATGATAGGTTGGGTAGCAAAAAAATATCTTATTGTAGATCCCATAGCCCCACCACCTCCCGCATTAGACGAAAAGGCAATTAGGCTCGACGAAATTAACATAATGATAGCTCTCCTTGAACAGAGGAAAGGAGAATTGTAATGGCGGTGAAATTACTATTATTAATTGCAGTGGCAATAAGTACTATTTCTGCATTCCAATAATTTCCGTCGGCATTCACGCAATGATTATTTATAACATAAATTTCGCATAGGCAAACAAGACCTTATTAGAAATTAATGGTTATCGTATAATAAGCTCTTTTATTAATAGGGAAGGGCGTTATTTATGTAGATTTGTCGCAGCGATAAAAGGTATGCCGTTTCTTGTCAAAGCTTCGGCGGTTTTATTACAGGCATCCACCTTGTCGAAGAAATTTAATTTCAGGTTATCCCAATCTCCCGATGCAATAACTTCAGACTTATCGCGGAAATAATCGAGAATATCAGATGGATGGGCGCGAGCGGAATCGATTTCCGGATCGCCACCTTCGTGCTTTGCCGAAATATTGGCCACATTTCCAGCGAGTTCTATCAATTCATCACGACGGTTATATGGCTGACGAACGATACTTTTCCAGGTTTCGGTTATGTGATGTTCAAAACGAATTAGATCTTCAAATCCAAGAGCTTTTCGAAATTGGGCGGTTATTTCCATGGATTCATTGTTGATCGAATTTGACCAATTAAAGCCAATCAACGGGGTACTACCATCTTCTCTGCTGAACAATTTTGCACCCATCAAGGTCCAAAATGCAGCATAAGGATTATCGTTTCCCATAAATACTGAGATCTTAAATTCAATGTTTATTCCTAGCTTCTGAAGAAGATAGCCGATAAGAACTGTTCCTGGATTGATATTAAGAACCTCTTTTAATCCGTAATTTGTATAATAATAGAGATATTCGTCCAGCCATTTTAAGGGATATTCATTTGGTTGCCCAACTCCACCAAAGTAGCCAGCTATTGTATCTGGGCCTCCAAGGTGGATGTTTGAGCCATCTGTTCCTTTTGTATCGAGGGTTTCGACAAAGGATGATCCCATAATATTCAAAGCTGCGATTATTGCTGGGAGATCTCCGTCGGCTTCTGATTCCTTCATTTTACGAACTGCAATAAACCGGCCAGGTATTAATGTTCTATCCTTGATTGCACGTTCGGCCATTTCCCGTACCCACGGAAAATATTGCAAAGCACTCACTTCCAATGTGACAGAATAGTCGTCATTAAAATTTTTTGTGGAATAGTCAGTTCCAAGTATTTTATTTTGATATTCAGCAATTGAACAAAAAGCCCCTGATTGCTGATTTTCTACTAACCATTTAAGGTCAGTAACATATGACGAGTTTATAGCTTCGACTTTCTTTAGTAAATTGGGAATTCTTCGGGCTTTGTCTGCTTTATTATTAATTTCAACCGGAGAGCCGTATTTGCTGACGACATTCAGAAAATCACTTATTATGCGTTCATTTGGATCTACCAGAACGGCATTGATCTCATCCAACCTGTTGTAAGGTATAGCCAATAATTTTCGCAAATCAGACGTCATAAGTAGTACTCCTTTTACTTATTCGCATAGCCAATATTTTTCATTTCACAATAACTATATAATAATATAAACGAACTGCCTATAAAAAACAAGATGAAAAAAAGGATTATCAGGTCAATTTCCCCAAAATAGATCTCGCTGAGTTTGCGGGTAAGAATGGGTTTTTCTGCCAATAACCACAATACATCATAAAAATAACAACCCAGGGGGAACTGGATTTTTATATAGTGATAAAATTGATATTATTATTCCCATTCCATGCATCAAAAATCGTTGGAGTGGGGGAATGAGGAATATATACTTGGAAACCAACAATTTTGCTCATCATCGCCTGGATGAGTTTCAACCAATACCAATAAGAAAGGAGTTACCAGGGAAAAGGGTGATTGGACCTCCCGAAAATCATCTTCTATCTCTCAAAAATAAGCATAATCGGAAAGCCAAAATAGCCAAAATTTGGATTACCATTCTAGTAGTAATCACCACATATTTTTTAGCTCCCACCAGGTCGAATATACTTATCCTGGGAACCGATTATCTTCCTCACAGGGATTCTTTGAGCAGAACTGATACCAATATAATTCTAACCATTAAACCATTAGAACCATATATTGGGATGCTATCGATCCCGCGTGATCTCTGGGTAACTATCCCAGATTATGGTGAAAATAGAATCAACACTGTTTATTTCTTTGCCGAAGCTGCACAACCTGGTTCGGGTCCTATTGCTTCTGTTGATGCATTCCAAAATATTTTCGGTATTACATTGAAATATTATGTAATTATAAAAATGGAAGGTTTAGTAAATGTAATTGATGCACTGGGCGGGGTTGAAGTTGATCTTCCATCAGCAATGGGCGGTCTTCCAATGGGAGTTTATACACTCGATGGGGCACAAGCGTTGGCCTTTGCGCGAGAACGTTATAGTGCAGATGATTTTTCAAGGATGAAACAAGGGCAAATCCTGATCCTTGCAGCTATCAAAAAGATGACTTCTCCATCTGGTTTGATAAAAATCCCCTTAGTTTTCATAGAAACTCTCCGCGCCACAAAAACTAATATTCCCTGGTGGCTAGTCCCTCGTTTAGGACTTGCGTTTCTTAGGTCTCGCTCAACTGGAATGGATAATCGCACCATTAATCGTGAAATGGTGACGCCATTCACAACTTACGAAGGTGCACAAGTTCTTGCTCCTAATTGGGATGCAATTAATCCAGTTTTGATGGAAATGTTCGGCCAATAAATCCTACGGGGAGGGGGATAATAAATTATGTAAACCTAAATTAGTTTAAATAATTATTATTCCTTCAAAAATATAAAATGAAAAGGCGAACAAATATTTTTTTACGTTGTTTAGAAGAGTTTATCAAGGTGGGGGACTTGACATCGGGAGAAAAAAAGATATAATATTAATGCTTTCGATAAGTATAATTATCAGAAGCATTAATTTTGCAGATTTGGCAGAGAAAGGTTAGCGAGTGACTATTCAACAATATTCAGAAAATTTTATCGACAATATCAGATTGTCGCGTACGGAAAACACAGCCCACGCCTACAAGAACGCTATCAGCCTCTTTTTTTTGGTATTAAAAGAAAGATGGATTGATCCTGAAACTGAACTAGTAAGTAGTTTAACTGAAGATGCAATAGCGTGGTTTGCAGCATAT
>BS_KBA_SWE02_21mDRAFT_10000165_pt1 | contig 22914 bp, 15 predicted proteins | sample BalSeasSWE02_21m_FD_9196 | JGI IMG/M metagenome (IMG submission 9196)
AAATGATGTTCAATTTTCAATAACTAAAAATGATACAGTTGTTGTTGAAAATCCAATGAACAAAAATGAGATTAAAAATATGGCCCAACTGGCTTATCAAGAATTGGCTAAAAAAAACCCACAATTTACTTATGATAACCCAACCGTAAAACATTCATTATTTAGTCTGCCACTTACATATATGGGGTTTGCAGGTTATTTAAATCCTATTACAAATGAAGCGCAGGTAAATTCATTGATTCCAAAAAATAGTTATCCGGCAACTGTTTGTCATGAAATTGCACATCAATTGGGAATTGCTTCCGAAAAAGAAGCTAATTTTACAGGCTATTTGGCTTCAACAAAATCAAAAGATGTTTATTACAATTATTCGGGCTATTTAATGGCTTTACGCTATTGCCTATATGAAATTCATGAAAATGAGCCAGAAAAATTTGAATTGCTAAAACAACAATTAAACAAAGGGGTTTTAAAAGACATGCAGCAACAACAGGATTTTTGGCAGTCTTATCAAAATTGGTCTGAATCCTTTTTTAAAATTTTTTACGATTCATTTTTAAAAGCAAATAAACAAGAAGCCGGAATTTATGGCTATAATAAAGTTGTATTGCTCTTGATAAATTACCACTTAACCGAAGAATTATAGATTTTTAACCTTTCAACTAGGTAAAACATCTTATCACAGGATTTTTAAACACATTTTATAAAATTTTCATTTTAATTAGTACATTTAGAAAAATAAATCAAATATAATTGACTTATTTTTCACTAAACTAACTAACAAAATATGAGAAAAACACTGGTTTCATTAGTTTTATTGTGCTCTATATCAATCTATTCACAGGAATATTTTCCTGAAAATAGCGGAGTTAAAACTACAAACACCAATTATTTAGCTTTTAAAGATGCTAGAATAATTGTGAGTCCCACAGAAACAATTAACAACGGAACTTTGTTAATTAAAAATGGAAAAATTATTGATGTTGGAACCAATGTAACAATTCCAAAAAATACTACTATTATTAATTTAGATGGCAAAAGCATGTATCCTTCTTTTATTGATGCTTACTCTAATTTCGGAATAGAAACACCAAAAAGAACTAACGAACGGTCTTCTAGTCCACAATATGATTCAAGCCGTGAAGGCTATTATTGGAATGATCATATAATGCCAGAAAACAATGCTTTAGAAAGTTTTAAATTTGATGAAAAACAAGCAACAGAATTAAGAAAAATTGGATTTGGGGTTGTAAATACTCACAGTCAGGATGGAATTATTAGAGGAACTGGAATTTTAGTCGCATTAAATTCCGAAGGAAATAATTCTGAAAGATTGCTTAGTGAGAAATCGGCACAATATCTTTCCTTTTCAAAAAGCGCAAAATCAAACCAAGTGTATCCGAGTTCATTAATGGGTTCAATGGCTTTATTAAGACAGGTTTATTTAGATGCAAATTGGTACGATACTGGAAATGCAGAGAACAAAGATTTATCATTAGAAGCTTTAAATAAAAATAAAGGTTTAAAGCAATTATTTTATGCTGGCGATAAATTAAATATTTTAAGAGCTGATAGAATTGGTGACGAGTTTAACATTCAATATACAATTGTTGGTGTAGGAAATGAATATGAATTGGTTTCGGAAATAAAAAAAACAAATGCTACATTAATTATTCCAATAAATTTTCCAGAAGCTTTTGATGTTGAAAATCCTTTTCAAGCCGATTATGTTAGTTTAGAAGATATGCGCTATTGGAACCAAGCTCCAACTAATCCAGGCGTTTTAGCAAAAAATGGTATTCCCTTTTCATTAACAACTTTTGGAGCAAAATCGCTCTCAACATTTAAGAGTAATGTTTTAAAATCTATTAAATATGGATTAGATAAAACGAAAGCATTAGAGGCTCTTACAACTATCCCTGCAAAAATATTAGGTAAAGAATCTGAAATTGGAACCTTATCAAAAGGAAAACAAGCTAACTTTTTAATAACTTCAGGAGATATATTCGATAAAAATACAATACTTTTTGAAAACTGGGTTCAGGGTATAAAAAACGTGATTGAAGATATCAATGTTAAGGATTTAAGCGGTAATTACGAGTTAACAATTGCTAATCAACAATTTAAAATGGAAATTACTGGTGAGCCTAATAAACCTAAAATTGTAGTTAAAAAAGACTCTGTCAAATTAACTAGCTCAATTAATTATAAAGATGATTGGGTTGGACTTATAATAAAAGATTCTACTGATGTTTATAAATTAATAGGTAGAGTTAATGATTCTGATAATTTAAATGGAAGTGCAATTATAGCTGATGGAAATTCTACAAATTGGACAGGCCATTAAATCCGAAGAACAAAAAAAGGATGAAAAAAAATCGGATGAAAAAGAAAATTCNGCACCTAATATAGTACCTCTCACCTATCCAAATGTTGGATATGGTTTTAATGAAAAACCTGTACAAGAAACAATTTTATTTAAAAATGCAACGGTTTGGACAAATGAAAGTGAAGGTATTTTAACAAACACTGATGTACTCGTAAAAGACGGTAAAATAGTAAAAATTGGAACTAATCTATCTGATAAAAATGCAACTGTTATAGATGCAACAGGAAAACATTTAACATCTGGTATTATAGATGAACATTCTCATATTGCCGCAACTTCTATCAATGAGATGGGACAAAATTCTACGGCAGAAGTTACAATGGAAGACACTATAGATTATGAAGATATTAACTTATATAGAAATTTAGCGGGTGGTGTTACAATAATGCAAATTTTGCATGGTTCCGCGAATCCAATTGGTGGTAGATCGGCAATAATTAAATTAAAATGGGGAGAAATTGGACCAGATATGATATATAAAAATTCTCCAAAATTTATAAAATTTGCCTTAGGAGAAAACGTAAAACAATCCAACACGCGAAGTTTTTCAAGATTTCCACAATCAAGAATGGGAGTTGAACAAGTTTTTACAGATTATTTTCAGAGAGCTAAAGAATATGACAACCTTAAAAAGAGTGGAAAACCATTTAGAAAGGATTTAGAACTAGAAACATTAGCAGAAATTTTAAATAAAGAGCGTTTTATTAGCTGTCATTCATATGTGCAAAGTGAAATAAATATGTTAATGAAAGTTGCGGATAAATTCAATTTTAGAATAAATACTTTCACACATATTTTAGAAGGTTATAAAGTTGCAGACAAAATGCTAGAACATGGCGTTGGAGGTTCTACTTTTTCAGATTGGTGGGCATATAAATTTGAAGTAAATGATGCAATACCATATAATGCTTCAATTATGCACAATGTTGGAATTACAGTTGCAATTAATTCCGATGATAGAGAAATGTCTAGAAGATTAAATCAAGAAGCTGGAAAAACCATTAAATATGGGAATGTTTCTGAAGAAGATGCCTGGAAGTTTGTTACTTTAAATCCTGCAAAATTATTGCATATTGATGATAAAGTTGGAAGCGTTAAGGTTGGAAAAGATGCCGATTTGGTTTTATGGAATAATCATCCCCTATCTGTTTATGCAAAAGCAGAAAAAACCTTGATAGAAGGAAAAGTTTATTTTGATATAGAAAAAGATTTAGAAATGAGGAATTCTATTAAAACAGAACGAACCGAGTTAATAAACATGATGTTAAACGAAAAAAATAATGGAGCTCCTACTCAGTCGACTAAAAAACGAGTTAAGGAAGCCTTACATTGTGATTCTTTAGACTAAAAAACTTGAAATTATGAAACGAGCATGCTAAAAAGTTTATCGCCCAATAAAATGATAAATTGCGAACAGTGTGTGACCGTTTTAAACAAAAAATATATAAACATGAAAATAGTAAAATATAAAATAACAGTATTGCTTTTATGCTTTTTTGGAACCATCTTAGCACAGCAAACACCCGGTTTAAAGCAAAGTGAAACAATTTCAATTACAGGTGTAACAGCACACATTGGTAATGGAGAAATAATTTCTAATTGTACAATTATTTTTGAAAATGGAAAAATAACAAGCATTTCAAATTCAAGTACTTTGAAAGGAACTGTAATAAACGCTGAAGGAAAACATGTGTATCCAGGGTTTATTGCAACAAATTCATCATTAGGTTTGGTTGAAATTGATGCAGTTAGAGCAAGTGTTGATTCAGATGAAATTGGTGATATGATTCCACATGTTAGAAGTTTAATAGCTTATAATGCAGAATCTAAAGTAGTTGAATCTATGAGGCCAAATGGAGTGCTTTTAGGACAGATTTCACCAAAAGGAGGTGTGATTTCTGGAACTTCAAGTATTGTTCAATTTGACGCTTGGAATTGGGAAGATGCAGCTATTAAAGTTGATGATGGAATTCATTTGAATTGGCCCAATAATTTTTCATGGAATAGAAAAGAAAGTGCATTTGAAGTGAATAAAAAATATACAGAAGAAATTAATAAAATAAATTTATTTATTAATGAATCTAAAACTTACAATTCTGGTAATAAAACAATTAAAAATTTACCTTTTGAAGCAATGATAGGTCTTTTTGATGGTACAAAAAAACTTTATGTTCATGTAAATGACGAAAAAGGTATAGTTGATGCAATTAATTTTAAAGTTAGTAATTCCATAAATAAAATGGTGATAATTGGGGGTTATCATGCCAATAAAATTACTGATTTATTGATAAAACATGATATTCCTGTTTTAGTAAATCATTCCCAAAGTTTACCCGCTAGTAATGATGATGATTATGATTTTCCATATAAATTGGCAAAACTATTAATTGATGCTGGAGTTTTAGTTGGAATTCAAAATGGTTCGGACTCCGATTTTCAAGCTAGAAATCTCCCTTTTTATGCAGGTCAAGTTGTTGGACAAGGATTGGATAAAGAAAAAGCCCTTCAACTAATTACTTCTAATACAGCAAAAATATTGGGAATAGATGCAGATTATGGAACTTTAGAAGTTGGGAAAAGTGCAACATTATTTATTTCAGAAGGAGATGCATTAGACATGAGAACAAACTACCTGACACATGCTTTTATTGACGGAAGGATGATAATATTAGAAACACATCAAACAGAATTATGGAAACGGTATTCCAATAAATACCGCTCTAAATAATTATCAAAAGCTTCAAATAATTTTGAAGCTTTTTTTATACTGTCAACTTAAATCCAAATTTTAATTATTAGTATCTTCGCAACATATTTATCCACTATGCGAAAACAAATTACCAGCACACAAAATGTGTTTATAAAAGAACTTTTTCAATTAAAAGAAAAAGCTCGTAACCGAAAAAACACACAAACTTTTTTAATTGAAGGTTTGCGTGAAATCAATCTCGCTTTAAAAGGTGGTTATATTATACAAACCATTTTAGTTGATGTTTCTCTTATTTCAGAAAACGATATTGAATATAAAAAGCTGGCACTTCGTGAAACTACCGAAGGTATTTTAGCCATTGCAAAAACTAAAAATCTAGCGCTTCATAATATTCAATTCAAAAATAAAAACCCTCTCATTTTAGTTGCTGAAGCTCCTGAAAAACCTGGAAATATTGGTGCCTTATTAAGAACTGCCGATGCAGCTGGTATTGATGCTGTTATTATTGCAAATCCAAAAACTGATATTTACAATCCAAATATCATCCGTTCAAGTGTGGGTTGTGTTTTCACGGTTCCAATTGCAACAGGAACAACCACTGAAGTTATTTTATTTTTAAAAGAAAACAATATAAATATATATGGAGCTGCTTTAACTGCCTCTGTTGAATATAACACCATTGATTATAAACAGGCAAGTGCCATTGTTGTTGGTACTGAAGCAACCGGTTTAAGTGATGATTGGTTGAATAACACAACTAAAAATATTATTATTCCTATGCGAGGTACCATAGACTCCATGAATGTATCAGTTAGCGCAGCCATTATTTTATTTGAAGCAGTACGACAAAGGGAATTATGATTTTTGATTTACGATTTTAGAAGTTAGAAGTTAGAAGTTTAGGCTCTTAATAAAATACCAAATTCACATTTAAACAATTAAACGATTACACAAAAACACATGACTCCACAACTTATTTTTTACATACTAATAGGAATTCTAATTGTAAAATTCATATTCGACACCACTATTGATGCCTTAAATGCCAAGCACTATAATGATGATATTCCTTCAGAATTAGAAGGAGTTTACAATGAAAAGGAATACCTAAAATCGCAAGCCTATAAAAAAGAAAATTATAGGTTTTCATTGCTCATCAGTTTTTTTTCAATAATTACAACATTGCTATTTTTTATTTTTGACGGTTTTGCTTTTGTTGATGAAATTGCAAAAGAGTTTTCATCAAATTCAATATTAATTTCACTTATTTTTTTCGGAATCATTCTTTTTGGCAGTGATTTATTATCATTACCCTTTTCATACTACAAAACATTTGTAATAGAAGAAAAGTTTGGATTTAATAAAACCACTAAAAAAACATTTGTGATTGATAAACTTAAAGGCTGGTTAATGCTAGCCATAATTGGTGGAGGCATATTAGCTTTAATTACTTGGTTTTATCAAATAACAACGAGTAATTTTTGGATTTACGCTTGGGCTTTGGTTACAGTTTTTAGTATTTTTATGAATCTTTTTTATTCTAAATTAATTGTACCATTATTCAACAAACAAACACCATTAGAAGATGGTGATTTAAAAAATAATATTGAAAGTTTCGCAAAAAAAATAGGATTTAAACTCGATAATATTTTTGTGATTGATGGTTCAAAACGTTCAACAAAAGCAAATGCCTATTTTTCCGGATTTGGTGCCCAAAAACGAATTACATTATTTGACACGCTAATTAACGATCTAGAAACTGATGAAATTGTTGCTGTATTAGCTCATGAAGTGGGCCATTATAAAAGAAAGCATATTATTTACAATTTATTTTTATCCATTATTTTAACCGGATTTACATTTTATATTTTATCATTATTGGTTGGAAATATCAATTTATCGAATGCTTTGGGTGTTGAAACGCCAAGTTTTCATATTGGATTGATTGCATTTGGTATTTTATACAGTCCAATTTCTGAAATTACAAGCTTATTTATGAATGCTTTATCTAGAAAATTTGAATATGAAGCTGATGATTATGCTAAAAATAATTTTAGCTCAGAACCATTAATTAATGCATTAAAAAAATTATCTAAAAACAGTTTAAGCAACCTAACACCTTCAAATTTATACGTTAAAATTCACTATTCTCATCCAACATTGTTACAACGTGTTTTAAACTTAAAAAAATAAGACATAACAATTGCATACTGAATATTAAATAGTATTTTTAAGCAATTCATTTATTTAAACAATGATTTACAATTTAACAGAAGAGGAAGAAAATAAAGAAATCGCTAGGCGATATAAAGATTTGCTACAAGGTGCGTATCAAACTTTTACTGATTCTGATAAAGTAGAAATCAGGAAAGCTTTTGACATTGCTTTGGAAGCTCATAGCAAGCAACGAAGAAAAACAGGAGAACCTTATATTTTTCATCCAATTGCTGTTGCTAAAATTGTTGCCTATGAAATTGGTTTAGATACAACATCAATAATTGCTGCTTTGTTGCACGATGTAGTTGAAGATACCGATTATACTATTGAAGATATTGAGCGTTTGTTTGGAGAAAATATTGCTAGAATTGTTCAGGGATTAACAAAAATATCGCATTTAAATAAAGATCAGAATGCTTCCGTTCAGGCTGAGAATTTCAGAAAAATGTTACTCACATTAAATGATGATGTTCGTGTAATCTTGATAAAAATTGCAGACAGGTATCACAATATGTTGACTATGGATGCCATGCCATACGATAAACAGATGAAAATTTCATCTGAAACCTTGTATATATATGCTCCACTTGCTCACAGACTTGGTCTTTACAATATAAAAACAGAGCTCGAAAATTTAGGATTAAAATACACAGAACCTGAAGTTTATATAGATATTTCTGAAAAAATTACTCAAAGTAAAGAAGAACAAAATAAATACATTGAAGCCTTTTCAAACACTCTTAAAGAATCTTTAGATGAGGAAAATTTCAAATACACCATAAAAGGTAGAAGAAAATCAATTTATTCGATTCGTAAAAAAATGCAAAGTCAAGGTGTAACTTACGATGAAATTTACGATAAGTTTGCCATAAGAATTATTTACAAATCTACTGTAAAAGAAGAAAAATTTGATGCATGGAAAATATATTCTATTGTAACTGACCATTTTATACCAAACCCAAGCAGATTGCGAGATTGGATTTCTCAACCTAAATCTACCGGCTATGAATCTCTTCATATTACAGTCATGGGACCACTAGGTAAATGGGTTGAAGTCCAAATTCGTTCAGAAAGAATGGATGAGATTGCTGAAAAAGGATATGCAGCACATTATAGATATAAAAATATAGATGACGACGAAACTGGTTTAGATGACTGGTTAAATAAAATTAAAGAAACCCTTGAAAATTCAAACACTGATGCTATAGATTTTGTTGAAGACTTTAAACTTAATTTATATGCAAAAGAAATTTTTGTTTTTACACCAAACGGAGACCTTAAGGCTTTACCAAAAAACGCAACTGCTCTAGATTTCGCATTTGCAATCCACACCCAAGTTGGTATGAATTGTAGAGGAGCCAAAATTAACGGCAAATTAAAACCTATAAGTCATGTTTTAAATAGTGGTGACCAAGTTGAAATTATAACCGCGAAAAATCAAAAACCAAATATTGGCTGGTTAGATTTTGTTGTTACTGCACGTGCAAGAACAAGAATTAAAAATGCTTTAAAAGAAGATCAAAAGATTATTGCTGAAGACGGAAAAGAAATTTTATCAAGAAAACTAAGACATCTTAAAATTAATTTCGACGATAAAATTATAAATGAACTTGTAACCTATTTTAAACTAAAAACAAGTTTAGATTTATTTTACAAAATGGGAAATGGCTCAATTGACAATGTTCAATTAAAAGAATTTATAAGCCAACGCAGTAATTCATTTGTAAATTTCTTTAAAAACAGAATAAAACGATCAGGCAAAAGCGCACTACATATAGATAAAGATGAGGTAAGTGTAAATTATGACTTATTGGTATTTGGAAAAGAAGAAGAGCGCTTAGATTATAAAATTTCACCCTGCTGCAACCCTATTCCTGGCGATAAAGTTTTTGGATTTATTACCATAAATGATGGTATTAAAGTACATAAAAATGACTGTCCAAATGCAATTAGTTTACAAGCCAATTATGCTTATAGAATATTAAATGCCAAGTGGATTGATTCTTCAAAACAGGAATTTATGGCGATTTTGAAGATTTTTGGAGAAGACCATGTAGGTCTGGTAAATGAAATAACTGAAATTATTTCCAAAAATATGAGTGTAAACATTCAGGGATTGAATATCTCTGGACATGACGGTATTTTTGAAGGAAAAATTACTGTTACCATAAAAAATAATTTACAACTACAAAAACTAAGTGATAGCATTAAAAAAATTAAAGGTATAGAAACAGTAGAAAGAATATACAAACATTAATTTATTCACAATTAAAGGTTAATAAATATGCCTATTGTAAACGGTATATTTAAAAATTAAAATTAACTTTGTAGCTATATTTTTTATGGCTCAATTAGTAACTATTATGGGTAACGAAAATCAAAAAATTATAAAAAGTGTTTTTGTTAATTATTTGGAAGCAAATAATCACAGGAAAACACCTGAAAGATTCGCTATTTTGCAAGAAATATACGATTTAGAACATCATTTTGATATTGAGTCATTGTACATTCAAATGAAAAATCAAAATTATAGGGTTAGCAGGGCTACACTTTATAATACAATTGAGTTATTATTGGAATGTGGATTGGTAAGAAAACATCAATTTGGACAAAATCAGGCGCATTACGAAAAATGTTATTTCGATAAACAACATGACCACGTAATATTAACAGATACAGGTGAAGTAATAGAGTTTTGTGATCCAAGAGTTCAAATTATAAAAAAAACGATTGAAGATACTTTTAACATTACCATTCACAATCACTCACTTTATTTCTACGGAACAAAAAAAGAACAAATCAACTAACATACTATAAGCAATGGCTGTAAATTTATTATTAGGACTACAATGGGGAGACGAAGGAAAAGGTAAAATTGTAGATGTCCTTACCTCTAATTATGATATAATTGCTCGTTTTCAAGGCGGACCAAATGCTGGGCACACATTAATTTTTGATGGGCAGAAACATGTTTTACATACCATTCCTTCAGGTATTTTTCATAAAAACGCTATAAATGTTGTTGGAAACGGTGTCGTTATTGACCCTGTTATTTTTCTTAAAGAAATCGAAAACTTAACGCCTTACAATTTAGATTTTAAAACAAAATTGTTAATTTCTAGAAAAGCGCACTTAATTTTACCAACACATCGTTTGTTGGATGCTGCAAGTGAAACTTCAAAAGGGAAAGCAAAAATAGGTTCTACTTTAAAAGGTATTGGACCTACTTATATGGACAAGACCGGTAGAAACGGTATGAGAGTTGGTGATTTAGAACTGGATAATTGGAAAGAAAAATACCAAGCACTTGCCGACAAGCATCTTAAAATGATAGATTTTTATGAAGTTGATATACAATTTGATTTAAAAGAATTAGAAACTGTTTTTTTCAATGCCATTGATAAATTAAAAGAACTCACATTTATTGATAGTGAAGCATATTTAAACAATGCGATTAAAACCGGAAAATCAATTTTAGCTGAAGGCGCCCAAGGCTCATTGTTAGATATAGATTTTGGTACTTATCCATTTGTAACTTCTTCAAACACAACAGCTGCAGGGGCTTGCACAGGTTTAGGTGTTGCTCCTAATAAAATAGGTGAGGTTTTTGGAATTTTCAAAGCTTACACTACACGTGTTGGTTCAGGACCTTTTCCTACTGAATTGTTTGATGAAGATGGTGCAACTATGTCTAGCGTTGGAATGGAATTTGGAGCAACAACAGGTCGTCCTCGTCGTTGTGGATGGTTAGATTTGGTAGCTTTAAAATATGCGGTAGAAATTAATGGTGTAACACAGTTAATGATGATGAAAGGCGACGTACTTTCAGGTTTTAAAACATTAAAAGTATGTACTTCTTACAATTATAAAGGTACTGAAGTAAATCATTTACCATATAATATTGAAGAACATAATGTAACACCAATTTACACTGAAGTAAAAGGGTGGAAACAAGATTTAACTGGTATGACAACTATTGAAACATTGCCAAAAGAATTGATAGATTATATTAAATTTATTGAAGACTTTGTTGATGTTCCTGTAAAAATAGTTTCTGTAGGGCCAGATAGAAAGCAAACAATACATAGATAATTTTAAAAAGCTTCATTTATTTGAAGCTTTTTATTTTAATCTCATTTCATAAAATACTACCTACTTTTTAGTTAATTTTGCACAAAATAAATATCAGTTTGAAAAAATTACTTTTTATTGGTTTCTTATTGTCTTGCATTTTAGGGTTTTCTCAATCCAAAAAAATAAAAATCCTGCAAGCCGATAATACCATGGCTGATCCTCAATATCCTGGGGCAACCATTTCTTTAGGAAACGTTTTTGTTGAACATGAAGGAGCAACATTAAGATGTGATAAGGCCTATATTTATCAAGAAACTAAATTGATAAAAGCTATGGGAAATGTAATTATCAATCAAGGCGACACCATAGTTCAATACAGTAAATACACTGATTATGATGGTGTAAATCAAATTGCAACTTCCTGGGGTGATGTTTTCTTAAAAGACCCGTTAATGGAATTAAGAACTGATACCTTAAAATTTGACAGAATTAATCAGCATTTATATTACAAAACTGGAGGAACTATAAAAGACACAACCAACGTATTGGTTAGTAAAATTGGAAATTATTATTTAAGAACCAATAATTTTCAAGCAGTTACAAATGTTGAAGTTACAAATAAAGACAGTAAATTAGTTTCAAACCACCTGGATTATTTCACAGATACTGGTATTGCTAAATTATATGGTCCTTCAACCATTACAAGTAAAGAAAATTCAATTTATACAGAAAAAGGACATTACAATTCAAAAACAAACATCTCTTATTTTCTAAAAAAATCAATTATCTATTATGATGATAGAACCATTGAAGGAGACAGTCTGTATTATAATAAAGTCAAAGGTTTTGCTTCAGCCACGGGGAATATTAAGATTATAGATACCATTAATGATACAACCATAAAAGGTGGTTATGCTGAATTATTCAAGTTGAAAGATTCCGTATATATTACAGATAAAGCTGTAGTAATTTCTGCAATGGAAAACGACTCAACCTATATACACGGCAACAAATTAATGGTTACAGGACCAGCTGAACAACGGATAATAAGGGCTTTTAACTTTGTGAAATTTTTTAAAACAGACATGCAAGGAAAGTGCGATTCCCTTGTTAGCAACGAAAAAACAGGTTTAACTGAATTATTTAGAAATCCTGTAATTTGGGCTGAAGGAAATCAAATAACAGGTGATACCATTCACTTAATTTCAAATGTTAAAACAGAGCAAATAGATTCATTAAAAATTCTTTCTAATGGTTTTATGATAAAAAAAGACTCCTCAGGTTATAGCCAAATGAAAGGTAAATATATGTTTGGTAAGTTTAATGACAACCAATTAACTTCATTAAATATTTTTGGAAATAGTGAAGTTGTTTTTTATGGAAGAGATGAAAAACAAAAATTAGTTGGAATTACAAAAATGAAGGCCAGTAAAAACATTTTTATTACCCTTGATAATAATGAAATTAATACCATTGAATTTTTTGTAATGCCCGATGGAAAAACATATCCACCATCACAATTACCAGAAAGTGAGCGCATCTTGAAAGGGTTTATTTGGAGAGAAAATGAACGACCAGTGGATAAAGATGCCATTTTTATCAGAGATATGATGCAACCAAAAACTGAAACTAAATTTCAAAATACAGTTCTAACAGAAAAAATTGAAGATTAAATTCAACATCCATTGAAAGAAGATTTTTTTAAATATCAGGCCCAAACATCTCCACATCCTTTAGCATTAGAAATTTCAAGAGCAAAAGGCAGTTATGTTTTTGATGTCAACGGAAAAGCTTATTTAGATTTTATTGCTGGTGTTTCTGCAAATACATTGGGCCATAACCATCCAAAAGTTTCAGAGGCTATTAAAAATCAGGTTGATAACTACACCCATGTCATGGTATATGGTGAATTTATTCAACAACCACAAGTTGATTTATGTAAACTACTGGCTGAAAACTTACCTGAATCTCTAAACACCGTTTATCTTACAAACTCTGGTACAGAAGCTACAGAAGGAGCTTTAAAATTAGCAAAACGATTTACAGGAAGAAGTGAAATAATTGCTGCTAAAAATGGATATCACGGAAATACACAAGGTGCTATGAGTGTTTGTGGTGCCGAAGAACAAAACAGCGCATTTAGACCTTTGATCCCTGGAATTCAATTTATTGAATTTAATAACATTTACGATCTAGATCAAATAACCACAAAAACGGCTGCTGTTATATTGGAAACCATACAAGGCGGTGCTGGGTTTATTGAACCTAAAGACAACTATCTTCATAAAGTGAAGCTAGCCTGTGAAAAGGTTGGAGCATTGTTAATTTTAGATGAAATCCAAACTGGAGTTGGGCGTACAGGAAAGTTTTATGGTTTTGAAAATTACCAAGTAATTCCAGATATATTTGTCACGGGAAAAGGTTTGGGTGGCGGAATGCCAATTGGTGCTTTTATCGCTTCTCATGAATTAATGAGTTGTTTAAAACAGCAACCAAAACTGGGACACATAACTACATTTGGTGGACATCCAGTAATTGCTGCTGCTGCATTAGCTACACTTAAAGAATTATTTAGCACAGATTTAATTCAACAAACTGCCGCTAAAGAGGCGTTGATTAGAAAATTATTAATCCATCCATTAATTATTGAAATTAGAGGAAAAGGCTTGATGCTTGCTGCTATTGTTGAATCAAGTGAAATAGCTTCAAAAATTATTTTAAAATGTTTAGATCAAGGTCTGCTCCTTTTCTGGTTGCTTTTTGAAGGAAAAGCCATAAGAATTACTCCTCCACTTACCATTTCTGAAGATGAAATTCAAATAGGATGTCATATTTTCATAGAAGTTTTAAATGAAATTTTAGCTGAGTCTTAAATATTTCCATAAACTCTTTTATACTAAGCCGCTGCAAATGAGTAATTTGTTAAAGAATTGTTAATTTAGTACTATGTTATGCATAATACTGTAACAAATATTAAATACAAACGTCATTTAAGTATAAAACAACTATTTAAAACTACATATTATGAAAACTACAAATTTAACAACAGGTCAGGAAACAAAAAAATCAGTATTATTTATCAACTATTCCAATACTAAAAGAATGCAATGGGATAAATACAGAAGATATGGTTTATATAACTCTTAAAGCTTTGACATTTAAAAAATAAACCTGTAAGTTGAATAAATTTACAGGTTTACTTTTTTATCAAATCATCCAATAATTTTCTAACCTTATTACTATTCCAGTTGGCTGCACCAGTTTCACTTATTAAAATCTTACCATCTTTATCAATTAAATAACTAGCCGGAATACTATTGGTTTCTGTGAATTTATTTGGAGGTGAACTCAGTGAATTGTATACAGGTAAATTGTATTCATTTTTATTAAAAAAATTCTCAACCACGGGCCAATCCTCATTTGTAACAAAAACAAACTCAATTTTATCTTTATAATCATTGTATAATTCTTGAATCATTGGCATTTCTGCTCTGCAAGGCGGACACCAAGTTGCCCAAAAGTTTACAAAAACAACTTTACCTTTGAATTGATCAAAATTAATATCATTTGCGTTTAACCCTTTTAATTGCCAATTATAGGTATCTATTATTTCGACATCCTCAACATTTTCAACAGATGGTGAAAAAGCAATTTGTCTCATAAACCATTCTCTTGATGGAGGATATAACAATATTATAACCGCAACCACAAAAATAATATTGGACGGTGAAAATATTTTTTTATTGAAAATTTTATCCATAAAGTTACTTTTTATATTAGTGCAATATTATCCATAAACTTACAAACAAAATTACAAAAAAAGCGTTATTCACTAAGTAACAACGCTTTTTTTAAATGTGAAATAATATTATCTGTTATTTTATTGAAAAATTATAGTTGAAAATTCTTTTGAAACTACATAACTATTATTTTTAATATTATCAAAATTCACAAGTTCATTGTCAATTTTAATACTATTAACTTTAAAAGGCAATCCGTTTAATTTAATTTCAAAAGTTTCATACGGAGTACTATATTTCCCTGATTTATATTGCTGAATAGTTAATGAAGTTTCTTTTCCTTCTAAAGTGAAATTTCTTAAACTATATCTACCTTTTTTATAATCATAACCATCATCTGCATCTTCATATACTTGAGATTCCTCTTTTCCTATTTTAAAATATACATCGAGCTTTAACTGCTCAATTTCTTTTTCACCAACATATTGTTGAATAGGATATTTAGGAATTATTGCACCAGCTTTCACAAAAATTGGCAGGCTATCAATATCTGCATCTACCCATCTCTCTTCACCGCCTTTTACAATTTCATTATTCCAGAAATTATACCACTCCCCTTTTGGAAAGAACATGCGTCTTCCCTTTGCATTTGGTTCTAAAATTGGGCAAACCAATATTTTTTCACCAAAAACAAATTCATCATTTCTATAGTGTGTATGCCTATCTTCTTGATCATATAATACCAAAGATTTTAAAATTGGAATACCTTCATCTGTATATCTCCAAAAAGCAGTATATAGATAAGGTAATAATTGGTATCGAATTTCAATAAATTTCCGAACAATATCTGTCATGCTTTTTCCAAATGCCCAAGGTTCTTGGTCTCCGTGGTCACCACTTGAATGTACTCTACAAAATGGGTGAAATATTCCTAATTGAATCCAACGAACAAATAATTCCCCGTTTGGCTGTTCGGCAAATCCACCAATATCCGATCCTGCAAACGAAAATCCAGACATACACATACGCTGTGCCTGATTATTTGCAATTGCTAAATGATCCCAAGTTGCAACATTATCACCCATCCAAGTCGATGAATAACGTTGAGTACCAGAATAAGCAGCTCTTGTAATAACAAATGGACGTTTAGGATATGAGAACTTTTTCAAGCCTTGATAAGTTGCTCTGGCCATTTGCATTCCATAAACGTTATGGGCTTTTCTATGGCTACAACGATCCCCTTCATAATTATGACGGACATCATTTGGAAATGTTTTTCCAGGAACATCCATTATAGCAGGTTCGTTCATGTCATTCCAAACACCTTTAACTCCAATATCTTCAACCAATTCTCTGAATAAATCGGACCACCATTCACGAACTTCTGGATTTGTAAAATCAGGAAAGTAACATTCACCTGGCCAAACTTTTCCTTTCATATAAGGTCCATCAGCACGTTTACAAAAATAATCTTTCTCCAATCCTTCTTTATAAACACTATAGTCGTTGTCAATTTTAATCCCTGGATCAATAATCACAATCGTTTTAAAACCATCGTCGGCCAATTCTTTAACCATTCTTTTAGGATCAGGAAAATATTCTTTATTCCAAGTAAAACACCTGAAACCGTCCATATAATCAATGTCTAAATAAATGGCATCACAGGGAATTTGTAATTTTCTAAATTTATTAGTTACTTCCTTTACTTTAGATTCTGGATAATAACTCCATTTACATTGGTGAAATCCTAAAGCCCAAAGTGGTGGTAATTGGTGTGGCTTTCCTGTTAAATCGGTATAATTAGAAACAACATCAGACATATTTGGACCATAAATGAAGTAATAATTCATTTCACCTCCTTGAGCCCAAAAACTAGTAATATTTCTACGTTCATGAGAAAAATCAAAAAACGATCGAAAAGTATTGTCAAAAAATATACCATATGCTTTTTTATGATGAAGCCCTATATAAAATGGTATTGCTTTATAAATGGGATCTGTTTCTCTACCAAAAGCAAAAGAATCAGTTACCCAATTTTCAAATCGTTTTCCTTTTAAATTAATATCAACAGGTTTATCACCCAATCCATAAAAGCTTTCCCCTTCTTGAGAAACTTTAGACATTTTTACGATATCTCCGCCATTTTCATAACTTTCCTCCCAATGAAAACCCAATTCATCTTCACAAATTAAGGAATTGTCAAGCGCATCAAATATAGCCGTTCGCATATCTAATTTTGAAATATGGCAAATTAATTTTGAAGTTGTGATGATATATTTGGTAGTATCTTCATCTATTTCAAGTAAATTGTAACCTTTGCTTGCATATTTTGTAATGGCATATGAAAAATCCTTTTCAAAAATAGAAACGGTTGCAAAACGAAATCTCAAAACGCTATCGCGTTGAACAGTAACTTGCAGTGCTACATTGTTTTCACTTTTAAAATATAAAGTATCTACATGTTTTTTGTAAAAAACTATTTTTGAAGGAAATAGATTTCCTTTGTATTCTAATTCTGTGTTTAAAATCATAAATTATTGATATTTTAACGAAATGCAAACCTACTAAAATTAATAAACTTAAAAGTGTTCTTTTTATCAAAAAAACAGCTATTATTTTATGTTTTTTATAAAATAATAGCTGTTAAATATTGTATTGAAAATTTATGTGCTATTTTAACTCAAAAATGGTTATTCCTAAAGGTGGTAAGGTTATTTCAGCAGTATATGGTCTTCCATTCCATGGTTGTTTTTTACTAGTAATTTGACGTGCATTTCCAATACCACTTCCTCCAAATTGTTCAGCATCACTGTTAAAAATTTCTTTCAGTTTTAATTTTGATGGAATTCCAACTTTATATTTTTTAATTAAAGCAGGTGTAAAATTACAAACTACCAACACGTTTTGGTCAGGATTATTTCCTTTTCTTATATATGAAATTACTGAATTTTCGGTGTCATCATAGCTAATCCATTCAAAACCTTCATTTATAAAACCTTTTTCATATAAGGCAGGTGTGTTTCGATAAAATTTGTTCAATTCCTTGTAATAATTTTGAGCTTTTTTATGAGGTTCAAATTCTAATAAATTCCAATCTAAGCTACTTTCAAAATCCCACTCACCATACTGCCCAAATTCACTTCCCATAAACAACAATTTTGTTCCTGGGTGTGTAAACATATAACCATATAACAATCTTAAATTTGCAAAACGTTGCCATTCATCTCCTGGCATACGTCCCAAAATAGATTTTTTACCATGTACAACTTCATCATGTGAAAGTGGCAACATATAGTTTTCAGTAAATGCATAGCCAAACTAAATGTAATTTCGTTTTGATGGTATTTTCTATAAATTGAATCTTTACCAAAATACGATAAGGTATCATGCATCCAGCCCATCATCCATTTCATTCCAAATCCTAAACCACCCATAAAAGTTGGTTTTGAAACCATAGGAAATGCCGTTGATTCTTCAGCGATTGTTTGTACATCAGGGAAAGATTTATAAACTTCTTCATTTAATTCTTTCAAAAAAGAAATCACGGCTAAGTTTTCATTTCCGCCGTATATATTTGGTTCCCACTCCCCTTCTTCACGTGAATAATCTAAAAATAACATAGATGCTACTGCGTCTACGCGCAAACCATCAATATGGTATTGTTCTAACCAAAAAATGGCGTTGCTAATTAAAAAAGAACGCACTTCATTTCGTTCATAATTAAAAATCAAGCTTTTCCAATCTTGATGGTATCCCTTTCTTTTATCGGGATGTTCATATAAATTTGAACCATCAAAATAGCCAAGACCGTGTGCATCTTCAGGGAAATGTGAAGGCACCCAATCTAAAATAATTCCAATTTCATTTTCGTGTAATTTATCAACTAAATATTTAAACTCATCGGGATATCCAAAACGAGAGGTTGGTGCAAAATAGCCTGTAATTTGATAACCCCATGAAGGATCATAAGGAAATTCCATAATTGGCATCAATTCTACATGGGTAAAATTCATTTCTTTTACGTACTTCACCAAATCATCTGCCAATTCAAAATACGACAAAAAACGATCTTCTTCTAAATGCTTCTTCCAAGACCCTAAATGAACTTCATATACTGAATATGGCGCATCTAATGAATTGTGTTTTTTTCTTGTTTTTAACCATTTTTTATCTTTCCATTGGTAATTATCTTCCCAAACTACAGAGGCTGTTTTTGGCGGATGCTCACATCTCCGCGCATAAGGATCGGCTTTTTCAGAAATATAACCCTGATTATTTGAATGAATTTTATACTTATAACTCGCTCCTTTTTCAACATTAGGTATAAATCCTTCCCAAATTCCTGAAGAATCCCAACGAACATTTAATTGGTGTTCACCATCTTTCCAATAATTAAAATCACCAATTACAGAAACTTGATTGGCTGTTGGTGCCCAAACAGCAAAATAAGTACCATCAATTCCATCAACAGTAGTCATATGTGAACCTAATTTTTCATACAGTCTGTAATGTTTACCCGCTTTAAAAAGGGAAATATCAAAGTCTGAAAACAGACTAAATGTTTTTACTTGTGCCATAAATTATTTAGTGATTAATGATGTTTGAAATTCCTTTTAAAGGAATTAATGCCCAACGCGGACGTGAATTTAGCTCGTAGCCAAGTTCATAAACTGCTTTTTCTAACAAACAGTATTCTAATATAAATATGCGTTCCTGATGATATCCAATATTTAAATTAGCGGCCTGAACTTCTGAAACATACGTTCCTAAAAAAACCCCTATAAAATAGTTGTATAATAATTCTGCTGCTTTAAATAATGTTTCTTGTGAGTAATTGTATGCTTCAATGTTATTAAAAACTGTTGCATAAATAGCATAATGAAATGATCTAAATAAACCTGCAACATCTTTTAATGGTGGTTGTTTCACTTTACGATCTCTAATGGTGCTTTCTGGCTCACCTTCAAAGTCTAATATATAAAAATCATCATCCTTGACTAAGATTTGACCTAAATGATAATCACCATGTACTCTAATACGTTCTCCTTTTAATTTAGTCCAATCAAATTTTACAAACCGTTTTCTAATACTATTTTTTTTATCAAGAAATTCTTTTGCTAATTCTAAGGCTAAACCATCCAGTTTATGCATATTATTTTCAATCGTATTTATTCTATTTTGAAATTGATACAACAACCTGTTTTTTAACCAAACTGTATAATCGCCATTAAAACGGGCCGGTGTAAAGGCTGTGTCTTCAAACTCAGAACCTAATGTAATGTGCATTTCGGCTGTACGTTTAGCCAATGTTTGGATTTTTAAAAATAAATTTAACCCAACCCAATCTATTATTTGAGGTGGTACATCATTGATGCTTAATCTCAAAAACAATTCAGTCGTTGGTAATTTACTTATATCAATGTTTTTGTTGCTTAAATTAGAAAATACATTGTGTACCTCTTTTAACATATAATCCCAGGCATCACCTTGATTTGGGATCATTTCCTGCATCAATGCGATTGTAATATGTGTATTTTCGGAATCAACAATATTGACACTTCCCAAAAATTTTGGCGTATTTTTAAAATCTTTTTTTTCTGATAAAAACCGACTCATTTCATAATCAGGGTTTTTATCGGCATATATTCTTCTGAAGAATTTTAAAACATACTTTTCATTGTATACAATAGAAGTATTACTTTGCTCTAAGCCCATAAACCTTGACGATTCATATTCTATATTATTAAACAAAGGGCTTTTATGATACTGTACCTTGCTTTTATCATTTGGTTCAGCATTTAAAATGCGTTCAAATACTAATTTTCGATATGCTTCAAGATTTATGGCATCAATAATAAAACCTTCTTGACCTCTTATGCTTATTGGTAAAATTTTATCTTTTTCAGCAAAACTTTTATCAGAAACAAAAGCTATTGGTAAAAAATAATGTTGATAAAAAGCTTCAACAAAATCAATTTCTAAAATTAAACCGTAATAAACTTCATCGCCCTGCTTAATTTTAAAATATTCAGAAAGTTCAATATACTTTAACTTACTTGCTTTTCCTCCATACCATCGCTGTTTCACAATNTANTCTTCCAAAACATCTGAAAGAAATATTTTTACAAATTCTTTACTTTCAAGCAATTCTTCCCANACCTCATCAAAATTATAGGGCGGTTGTAAAATATTTTTNGATAGTTGTTTGGNCATACTATTTCTTTATNTTAAATATATGAAAAGGCAATGATGCGTGCAATTGTATAAAATTCCATTCACTTTTCCAATCATATGTGTAATCTGTAATTAAGTCGGTCACTTTTATATGATGATTATTTCCAATTCCAAGATCTGCTAAAGGTAACTGAAGCATTCCCTGTTGCATATGATGTTCATCTAAATTAATAACAATTAACAGTTCGCTGTCTTTGGCATCATTCCATTTATAAAAAGCAATTAAATTACCATTATTAATGTTGCAAAACTTAATATTATTTGTTTGCTGAAGCGCTTCATTTTCAAAACGAATTTTATTAATTTTTGAAATAATTGTTATTAAATTATTTTCTTTGAACCAATCGTAATTGCAGATTTGAAATTTTTCAGAATTTAAATACTCTTCTTTACCCGGAATAGGATTACTGATCATATGCTCAAAAACAGGTCCGTAAATTCCAATATTTGAACTTAAAGTAGCAGCCAACACATATCGCTGAATGTGTTTAGATTCATTTGCATGTTGAAGGTGAAACGGATTGATATCGGGTGTATTTGGCCAAAAATTTGGACGCATGTACTCCTTTTGATCCGTTTTGGTTAATTCTTCAACATATTCAATAATTTCATGTTTGTTGTTTCTCCAAGTAAAATAGGTATAAGATTGCGTATAACCTTGTTTGCCTAATTGTTGCATTATTTTAGGCGCCGTAAATGCTTCTGCTAAAAACAGTACATCGGGATGTTTTTCTTTTACAGCTGCTATTATCCAATTCCAAAAATAAAAAGGTTTAGTATGTGGGTTATCTACTCTAAAAACATGGACGCCACAATCAATCCAATAAAACAAGGTATCTAAACACTCTTCCCACAAGTTTTTAAAATCTTCACTTTCCCAATAAATTGGCAATATATCCTGGTATTTTTTTGGAGGATTTTCAGCATATTGTACAGTACCATCGGGTCTCCATTTAAACCAACTTGGATGTTCTTTTACCCAAGGATGATCAGGTGCTGCCTGCAATGCATAATCCATCGCAATTTCAATCCCAAGTCCATTTGCTTTTTTAATCAACGATTTAAAATCCTCCATGGTGCCTAATTGTGGGTGCAAATCTTTATGACCACCGTATTTTGAACCAATTCCCCAAGTAGAACCAACATCCCCCTTTAAGGCTTCGGTTGTATTATTTTTACCTTTACGGTTTACTTCACCTATTGGATGAACTGGTGGAAAATATAAGGTATCAAAACCCATTTCAGCAACTCGCGGTAATAATATTTCACAATCTTTAAAAGTGCCATGAACATCGTTTTTCTGAGAAGCTGAACGTGGAAAAAATTCATACCAAGTACTAAATCTAGCTTTTAACCTATCCACATAAACTTGAAATTCTTTTGATGAATTAAGTAATATCTTTTCTGGATGGTTGTAAAATATATGGTGTAATTTTTCACTTACAGCTTCGGTAATTGCTTCATGATAAGCATTCGCATCCGCAAAAATCTCAGCCAAATGTTTTAAATATTTTTTTTCTGAAGCGGTTGCTGTTAATTCACATTTATTT
>BS_KBA_SWE02_21mDRAFT_10000166_pt1 | contig 22907 bp, 18 predicted proteins | sample BalSeasSWE02_21m_FD_9196 | JGI IMG/M metagenome (IMG submission 9196)
AAACTATCAATGTCCAAATAACCATTGCCCCCTAAAAGATCCTTTAGTTCAGCAAAATTTTCACTTTTCAAATTTCTATAATTGATGTTTGCGTTTAAGAAAATCCTTTTAGACAAGCGAGTGTTAAATATTGTATTCACTGTAAATTGAGTGTCATCTACTCTGTCTTCTTGAATAGAATAAGCCGTGTTATCCGAAATTGCATTACCAGCATATAGGCTATTCCATTCAATTTGTCCATTATTGATAAAAAGCTGTTCGGCTAAATAGGCCTGCTGATAATCATAGGTTGTTGGATTTTTCTCCCGCAAAAAATAACTGGGTAGTCTTTGGTAATAATTTCCTGCGGGATTTCTATTGCTGCCGTAATCTAATCTAGTAACGCCAATTTTACCGCGTTGGACTCCCAAATTTGTATTTAATGATGTCTTTTCTGAAAAATTCCAATAGTGATTCAGCAATATCATGGGTTCTTTTATTTCACGCACTCTACTACTTCTCTTTTCTGAATCTTGATAACCCCAGTTTGGATTATACCTTATTCCTTTTAAATCTCTTACCTCTTGGGTTAATGCGGTTGCCAATGCACGTCTATTTGGCGAATAAAAAGCTGTAAAATTTAATTGATGTGTATTGCTAATTTTTTTCTCTACTGAACCAAAGAAAGAATTTGAATCATATAGAGTGCCCTCTAGATATCCTTCTTCTCCATAACGTCGTGCAACTAAGAACGAATACGCCCAACCCTTCAAAGAAAGTCCACTTGAGTAGGAAGCCATTACGCGACCACGATACGTTTTGTTGGAAAAAGCAAAGGATATTCTACCCCCTTTCCTATACTGAGTAGCACGCATAACTATACTCGTATTACCTGCTATATCTCCAAAGTTAAAGTCATTGGCTTTCAATCCCATTGAAAAATCAATATTGTGTTGTGCATCATTCAATCCACCCCAATCGGCCCATTGGGGTCGTCCATTGTATTGTTTATTCATTTCTATCCCATTGATAAGTATTTTACCATAAGCATTATCCAACCCTCTTGGGCGAAAAAATGTTGCGCTGAAATCATAAGAAGCCGCATTCAAAAAAAGATCCTTAGAGGCCGAAAGCAGCCCCGAAATATATATTGAAGATCCATCTTCTAAGTCCAGTTCATTGTCTGATAGACTAACAATTCCTATTTGAGATTCATTTTCAGATAGATCTTGAACCAATAAAATGGGATCTAAGTTGATCGTTTTTCCATTCTGAATAGAAACCAATATGCGCTGCGAGAAATACCCTGTTTTAGAGACAAGCAGCACTTGTTCTCCTTGTGGAAGCTTGTCACTAATAATAGTGAACAATCCCCCTTCATTTGTCAATGCACTATAAGGACTATTTTGAATGCTAACATTAACTTCCGGAATTATCTCGGTAGAATTAATATCTATAATTCTACCTTTTAACAATGCATCTTGACTATAATTAGAAAAGCTAATTAGAAAACTTGTAAGAAATATATATCTAGTCATCCTATAATTTTCCTTTTTTAAGAATTAAAAAATTACAGGGGAGTTTAATATTGGAGTTTAAAACTACATCATAAAAATCAATTAATTTTGATAATTCGTAAACAGCAATCTTAATTTACGAATCACGACTACAACCATTTAAATTAAATTCTGATTAAAAAGATAGGTGTAATTTTTTTCGTAAGTTTCTAATACTTTATTAAAACTCTTCGGGATTTATTTACAAAAATCAGTATTTATAGGCTCCTTTTAACACAAATAATTTTAATCAATTTTCTAATGAAACGAGTTTTTTGGCTAACAACTTTTTCTATTCTTTTATCATCATTAATGTACTCACAAGGCAAGAAAGCCTATAAAATTCATACAATTGCTTTCTATAATCTCGAGAACCTATTTGATTTTGAAGATGACCCTCAAACTTTTGATAATGATCGCACCCCAAATGGTAAAGACCATTGGACTGAAGAAATCTATGGCGCCAAACTTAAAAACATGGCGCGTGTACTTTCCGAAATTGGAAGCGACTTGGCGGGCAACTCTCCAGCAGTTATAGGAGTNTGCGAAGTCGAAAATCGTAAAGTATTAGAAGATTTAGTCAATCAAGAATCTCTTTATAAAAAAGATTATGGAATCATTCATTTTGACTCCCCCGATAGAAGAGGAATAGATGTAGGTTTTTTATATCAAAAAAAAGTATTCACTCCCACCAATTATTTGGCTTTTAAACTTATAATTTATGATGATCACGATATAACAAAGAGAGTATATACGCGCGACCAATTATTGGTAAGTGGAATGTTAGATGGTGAAATAATACATTTTATTGTTAATCATTGGCCTTCCCGAAGTGGAGGTGAGGCGAGAAGCCGTCCAAAACGCATAAAAGCCGCTAAGCTTAACAAAAGAATAATCGATTCAATATTTAGTATTGATCCTTATGCCAAAATTATTTCAATGGGAGATCTCAATGATGATCCAATAAGTTCTAGTATAAAAGATGTTCTAAATACCAAGACAACTCACGACCAATTAAAGATGAAAGATCTTTATAATCCGATGGAGGAAATGTTTAAAAATGGCCTTGGATCACTAGCCTGGAGGGATAGCTGGAATCTATTTGATCAAACTATAATATCCTCCGAATTAATGAAAAGAGATTACTCATCCTATCGCTTTTACAAAGCAGGAATTTACAACAAAATATATTTAACGAAATCTAATGGCCAATACAAAGGTTATCCTTTTAGAAGCTTTGATAATGGAGGCTTTACAGGGGGATTTAGTGATCACTTCCCTGTATATCTATATCTAATTAAAGCAATTGATAATTAAAGCCAAGCACTCCATGGGATTCTACTCAGCATTAAAACCAATGCAATAGAATAAAAGATTGCTAGCATCTTAAACTTTGGAGTAGATACAAGTTTTTTCTTATGCTTAGAATAGCCAATAGTAATAAAAACTACTACCAAAATCATTACCATTGGATGTTCAACGGCATTTAATCTTAAGGCTGAGTCTTTCATGATAGTACTCATGCCGTTAGTAGCGATAGATTTCATTCCCAACGGTGACAAAAAGTACAATGAGAGACCTAGTATTAATTGAAGATGTGTAACAATGAGTGCAAAAAGCGCAAGTCTAAAATCTTTCGGTCCATATTCCTTTTTACTAAAAAAGCCGATAAGAGCATTTATTGTTGCAATTGCCACAATAATTAATACTAAATAGGCCCAATAAGAATGTAAAAATTGTATAGTTGTGTACATCGGTTAACTTTTATAAAATTTTTTCAAATATATAGTTATTTTTCTAAATCTACCATTTATAAGAAGCAGTCCAACTTAGATTTCTAACTTTTAAAACGATTACTTATAAAATTTGAATTTTCAATTCTAAAGCATAACTCTTAATTAAAAATAATCTTTTGCATTTCACAAGATTCCGGGCTTTCAGTCGATTTCTTGGTTATAGACAATACAATCCAGCTCCTCTTTTAATGGAGAAATAAATGCAAAGTAGTCCGAATGATACTTTTCTTCCAAGGGCTGAGAAAGGGGAAGGTCTTCCTTAAATGGATCTACCTGTTTCCCATTTTTCCAAAAGCGATAACATACATGAGGCCCTCCAGTATTACCTGTCATACCCACCCAGCCTATCACATCACCTTGCTTGACATATTGACCCACTTTTACCTTTCGCGCATTCATATGGAGGTATTGCGTTTCATACGTGGCATTATGCCTAATTTTAACGTAGTTTCCGTTTCCCCCTTTCTTTTTAGATTCAGAAACAACACCATCAGAAGTCGCGATTATGGGTGTGCCAACCGGAGCTGCGAAATCGGTTCCTTTATGCGGGCGAAGTGTAAAACCATAGTATTTTATCCTTCTTTTCAAATTATAGCGAGATGATATACGGCTAAACTTTACCGGCGCCTTTAAGAATGCTCTTCGAAGATTCTCGGCCTTTTCATCATAATAGTCTGATTTGGCATTTACATCGTTTTTTTTATAATTAAATGAATACAATGGCTTTCCTCGATGCTCGAAGTAGGCAGCTTCAATTTCATGCAATCCGGCAGGAATAGTGTCATTAATAAATTTTTCTGTATAAACTACTTTAAATTTATCCCCCACTTGAAGTTGGAAAAAATTAACCGTCCACGCATAAATTTTCGCTAATTCATCTGTCATATTAGCACTTAAATTTTGCTCATCCATTGTTTGTGACAATGAGCTAGTAATAATACCAGATGCGGTTTTTTTCTTTAAACTTAACGGCTTGCTGCTTGAATAAAAGTTAAGTGTATTCCTGAAATCGATAACAGCGTAATCAACCTTATTCTTTTCATAGATGAAAACTTGGGTAGTATTTAAAGAATCTTTTGAATTAAGTAAAACATATGGTTTACCAGCTACAATTTTTCGAACATCAAAACTGTCTCTAAATTTGCTTGCGGCTTCCAGTATTTTTTGATTATCGACACCATAAATATCTAAGATGTCGCCAAATGTATCTCCAGAACGAATGGTGTCTCGAATTACATTAAAGTCATTTAACACATAGCCGTATTCTATGATAATTGGCGGATCCACTTCTTTAATTGCTTCATCATCTTTTAATCGCTCAGTACATGCAAAAATGGCAAGTAGAATGGGAAGGTAATATTTTAATTTTTTCAATTTCTTCTTAATTTTTTGAATCCTAAATATTTTTTCCCCAATCATCAAGTTCCTGTACTGACCATACTTCTGGGAAAAATATTCTTCGTTGGTACTTGGGGTGCATATACTTCGTCCAATCACTTCCTCCTGTGGCTTCTACTTCTTGCTTGGTTTCTCCACCGCTCAAATAGTATTTTGCCGCATTATAGTGAGCCATGACCCAAGTTATATTAACAGTATAATCATAGTGACGCATCGCTTTAACTAATGATTCGTTTTCCCTAACATCTTTAGGAAGCGTCTTGAATTTCGCGTATAAATTTATAGTATTATATTCTTCGGTAAAAGCTATAAATTCAGTTTTATATCTTTCTTCAAAAGATTTTAATAAATATGATTTTTTTCCTGTTTGATAGTCTTTTCCAGCAGCTTGCCAATACAAATGCTCGAGAGCATGTTCATACGGAGTATTTCTGTCAATGTTCTCTCTGAATCTAGCGTCTATCAAATTAATGAGGTCTGTAGACGCAAATTCGATTTTTCGATATTGTGCACTCTGAAAACCACTTGCAGGCGTTAATGTTGTTCTAAATTTCATGTATTGTTCAACCTGCATCCCTTCTCTCATTATAGTAAAAGAAGATGAAAGCATATCAAAATACCTGCTAATGCGCATTAGCTTTTCTGAAAAAAATGAGGCAGTTAAGTCTGCTTTTTGGGAAACCTGTCCAATTTCCCAAAGAATCATTTTAAAAAGCAATTCATTAATTTGATGGTACATAATAAATACCATCTCATCTGGCAATGTTGTTCTTTGAATTTGAAGATTTAATAAAGCATCCGTTTGGATATAATCCCAATATGTAATCGGTTCAGCATGTAACAGACCTTCGAGATGAGTATTGAGATCTTGCCCTATAGCATTAAATTTATCATCTAATTGTTGAAGAAGATTTTCTGTTTCGGGTTTTATTTTCATGAATTAATTGGCTATAATTTTAAAAGGATGTTTCAAACCTTTATACTCAGTTAATGATGCTTTTAAAGATCCCACTACTAAATCTGCTTTGATTAGTATTGGCATTTTATTTTTGTCGTCTGTTACCCAAACAGTGAGACTCTCACTCTCCTTAAATACTCTACCAGTTTGCACGTAGGGTCGAAAAATAAGACAAGGAACGCTTCCAAAGTCAGTTTTAATGATTTCTCTACCTAAGAATTTAAGTCTAAACTTATAATTCTCTTTGTCAAAAAACATATCCATATCTATGAATTGTCCTTCAACTATTGTCTTGGTATCTAATCTATTCCGAAGATAATAAAATGACGACACCATATCTTGAGCATCTTTGGGAAAAGAATACAACTCAATAGTGTTGTGTTTAAAATTATTAATGGTTGCCTTATTATTTGTATGATCAAAATCTATTTGGATGTCTTTGGTGTGACCTCCTTCATCTATTTTACGTATAAAACGGTATGGAATATCCTTCTCTTTGTCAATATAAGACTGATAATCATCTTCAACATTAAAAAACCAACTTGAAACCCCAACTGTTTTTCCTTCTCCTTTAACATGATAAACTTCCTTACCATTAAGTCTTGAATTTTCTACTTGAAGCGTACCATATCCAGCAGTTAAAAGTCCGTAATGAATTCTGAATTTAAACCATTCCCCCTCCTTATATGCTTTTTCTTGCGCATGAAGCAGTTGGCAAACACATAAAAATAATAAAGCAATCGTCTTTTTCATCGAATGGAATTTCAGTTTTTTGTTACCAATATTTAAGGTTCTTTCTTAAAAAACAAAACTCCATTTTAAGACGATGGAGTTTTGCAATCGTTACGCTTTTTTGATTATAAAGTGCCTCGAGCTTCTTGTTCACGTTCTATGGATTCAAAAAGAGCCTTAAAATTTCCAGCTCCAAATCCTTTAGCTCCCATTCTCTGAATGATTTCAAAAAAGAGTGTAGGTCTATCTTCCAAAGGTTTAGTGAAAATTTGCAATAGATATCCTTCTTCATCAGCATCCACTAAAATAGAAAGTCTTTGGAGCTCTTTTAAGTCTTCTTTCATTACTTCCATATGAACCCCAAGTCGTCTTGGGATATCATCATAGTATTCTTGTGGGGGCGGAGGTAAGAACTCTATTCCTCTTGCCTTTAGCATCCCTACAGTTTTAATAACATCATCAGTTGCCAAGGCGAGATGTTGAACTCCAGATCCCTCATAAAAGTCTAGATATTCCTCTATTTGGGATTTCCTTATTCCTTTAGCAGGTTCATTGATTGGAAATTTAATACGCCCGTTACCATTACTCATTACCTTACTCATTAAGGCCGAATATTCCGTATGTATTTGTTTATCGTCGAATGACAAGAAATTTACAAACCCCATAACATCTTCATACCATTTTACCCAAGTATTCATTTGGCCCCAGCCAACATTGCCAACCATATGGTCTATGAACTTTAATCCCGTAGGTTCTGGATTATAATCAGATTTCCATGCTCTGAATCCTGGTAAAAATGGCCCTTTATAATTTTTTCGTTCTACAAACATATGAATTGTTTCTCCATACGTATAGATTCCTGCTCTAATCACTTCACCATCTTCGTCTTTTTCAACTATAGGCTCCATATATGACTTTGCTCCCCGCTTGACAGTCTCTTCATAAGCCTGTCTAGCATCATCTACCCATAGAGCAATGACTTTTACTCCATCTCCATGTTTTACGATATGATCATTTATTGGTGATTCACTATTTAAAGGGGTTGTTAATACAATTCTAATCTTATCTTGCATCAACACATAGCTTACCCTATCTTTTGAGCCAGTTTCTAATCCCATATAAGCGTGAGACTGGAAACCAAAAGCGGTTTTATAAAAATGTGCGGACTGTTTTGCGTTGCCTACATAAAATTCTACATAATCTGTTCCTAACAATGGTAAGAAATCTGCTGCTCCCTCAAATATTTTTTCTAAACCGTAATTAACTGATTTTACTTCTTTGCTCATACTCCTTTTTTTAGCCCTGATGGCAGTGGCATCCTCCGATTTTTATCGGGGATACAACGAACAGCAGGAAATTGCTCCTTAATTTAACTTATTCTAACCAAGACTTATAATAGTCTTCGTCTGCTATTTTTAATGCCTCTTCTGTTACTTGCAATGGTTTAAAAGTATCTACCATTACAGCCAATTCATCTGTTCTGGTTTTTCCAATACTTCTTTCAGCCGCTCCTGGGTGGGGTCCATGTGGTATACCGGCAGGGTGAAGTGAAATGTGACCTGCAGCAACATCATTTCGACTCATAAAATCGCCATCCACATAGTACAACACCTCATCGCTATCTATATTACTATGGTTATAGGGTGCTGGAATACTTAGAGGATGATAATCATATAACCGAGGAACAAAACTGCATATTACAAAAGCATCTGATTCAAATGTTTGATGCACTGGGGGTGGTTGATGAATTCGTCCTGTAATTGGCTCAAAATCATGAATTGAAAATGCATAAGGAAAATTATACCCATCATAACCTACTACATCAAACGGATGACTTGCATAGACCATTTCAATAATCTCATTCTTCTTTTTAATTTTTATTAAAAACTCACCACTCTCGTTATTGGTTTCTAATTCTTGCGGTTTTCTGATATCTCGCTCACAGAATGGAGAATGTTCCAATAATTGTCCGAAATGATTCCGGTATCGTTTTGGTGTATATATTGGGCGATAAGACTCAACGATAAATAGACGGTTATCCTCAGTGTCAAAATCTAATTTATAAATAATCCCTCTTGGCACGAGTAAATAATCGCCATATTTAAAATCAAGATTACCCATATGAGTTCGCAGTTTTCCACTTCCTTTATGAACAAAAATAAGTTCATCGGCATCTGTATTCTTATAAAAATATTTAGTTAACGAATGCTTTGGGGCCGCTAAAATAATATTACAATCGCTATTCGTAAGGATTACCTTTCGACTGTCCAAATAATCATTTTCTGGAGCTACATTGAACCCCCACAATCGATATGATTGTAGACTATTAGCCTTGGCTATTTTTGGTGCGACACTATACTGATTAAGTATTGCTTTTACTTGAGTAGGGCGTTGCTCATGATATAAATTACTATACATCCCATCAAAGCCAACGGTCCCAAAAAGTTGCTCATAATACAAGGTATTATCGGGCTTGCGAAATTGTATATGTCTTTTGGGAGGTATTTTTCCTAGTTTATGATAAAATGGCATGATGTACAGGTTTATAATACAAATATCGTAAAATTTTACTGCTTAATTTGAAAGAATATCTTAAAACCTAAAACCCGCACTAACGTACCATTCTCCTATATCTCTCTGTGGTGAATACGAATATTTTACTTCCATCGGACCTAAAAAAGTTTCTAGTCCATATCCAACGGCATAACCACTATAATCAATTCTATCAATCCATTGAGCTCGCGTTAAAATATCATCTCCTATATTTGCAATATTCGCGGAAAGATTGAGGTGATTTTTTAGATAAAATTCATAATCAAGTGTCAAATTAGCCTTTAGATATGTATTCCCTCTTAAACTTAGCGCTTCATAGCCATAAAGTGGCTCGATATTATTAATTTCTTTAAAACCATATCCTCCAAGGAAAAAATCTAATGATTCTGTATTATCTCCAGCAATTTTAAATCCTCCTTCTGCGGTTAGAACTGTAGAAAAATTTCTTAGAAATGATTTCGCATAACCTATTCTAGCTTTGGCTATTGAAAACTCATTAAAGTCTTTGTTTTTTCCGGAAGCAAGCAGATAAAAATGATAATCTCCATTAAAAAATACACCGCTTTTTGGAAAGAAACTATCATCGTAAGTGTCATATTTTAAATAACCATAAATACTAGAATAATTAGAGTTTTCAAAAATCGTTCTAGGGTTATTATTTTCATCAATTCCAATAGTTTCAGATAAATAACGAAGCCACTTATATTCTAATCCCCCTCCTAATGAGTAACTTCTTCCAACGAGTGTTTCAACAAATAATTGATTTGTTAAATCTTCATATTTAAAATCTATTTTATTAACTGAACCATTATTTTCATCTTCCAGTATTTCGGGATTAACAAAATCAAGCTCAACACTTTTATTGAAAAAATTATAACTAGAATTAAATCCAATACTCCAATAAAACCCTTTATCGATGTAATAATTAAAATTATATCTCAGGTTGTCTCCAAGAATTACGTCAATAGACGCTATATCATTATTCGTAAACAGTCGCTTTCTCGTAAGATTAATTAGTGCAGCCGAATGAAATAAATCATCATAGTGAGCGCCAAATCTCAATAATAGGTTGGAACTGTTTTCCCTAAGTGAAAATACAACTTTATATTCTTCCTTTCCGTTTGGAACAAATCGATAATCGATGCCTTGAAAGTTCCCTGTTGCCGAAAGATTATTTACCCCTTCACTAAAATCATGATAGCTAACTTCGGAAGGAGTCTTTAATTTCAATTTTCCCAAAATATAAGCCCTACTATATTTTTCATTTCCTATGATTTCTACGCTATTTATAAAGAACGTATTTCTATTTTGCCTTTCAACTTTCTTCTTAGGAATGTGTTTTTGTTGGGCAGCCAGAGCTTCTAAATCTCCTATGAATTTTTTACCTTCCAAGAAGCCCGATTCTACTATTCTCTGCCCTTCACTAAAAGATACAACAGAAAATGCATCAATATTTGGGTGAATATAAATATCTGTTTTAGCCTCTTTTTCATGCATCTGATCTATTGTTCTAAAATTATTAATCTGAACTAATAAATCGAAAGCAGATTTAAGTTTACTTCTATTTTTAAGCCCATCTTGTACATCGACTCCTATAACTATATCCATGCCCTTTGCACGCACCTCATCAATAGGATAATTATTAGCAACTCCTCCGTCAACTAACATCATATCATCGATAAAAACTGGGCTAAGCAGTGTTGGCAGTGCTCCACTAGCTGTAATGGCACGAGGTAAATAACCTTTATCTAATATTACCATTTTTCCGGTTTCCACATTCGTCGCTATGCAAAAGAAAGGAATAGGAAGTTGGCTAAAATCTAAAATCTCACTAACATGGGATGTGAGTCTGGAGAGTAGGTTATAAACATTCTGCCCCTTAGACAAACCGGAAGGAAAACCCACTTGAAAATTATCAAATGGTAGTGCAAGTGCATATTTATCAGATTCGTTTTTTTCATAAAACGTTTTTGCACCTCTCGGTATTTCATCCTGTATTAGAGTGGTGAAATCCACCTCTTTAAATAGTTCTTCCAATTGATCTGCAGAATATCCAGAGGCGTATAAGGCCCCCACAACCGCTCCCATACTTGTTCCGCCAATGTAATCAATTCGAACCCCAGCCTCTTCAAGGGCTTTCAAAGCACCTATATGAGCCAAGCCTTTTGCTCCACCTCCACTTAATACAAGTCCCACTTTTAGATCTTTTGTCTCCACTTCTTGAGAAAATGCAAGAGCGCAAAATAGAATTGTAATTATGGAGAAAACGTTTTTCATTATGAAGGTTGAAAATGGGTTACTATTCTTTTTGCTCGGTCAGTTCCAACTACATTTGCAAGTTCGTCAAAACTTGCTTCTGTAATACGTTTAGTACTTTTAAAATAAGTTAGCAATTCAATAATGGTTTTTTCACCAATTCCTGATATGGATTCTAACTCTGTATTTAACGCTTCTTTACTTCTTTTGTTTCGATGAAAAGTAATGCCGAAGCGATGAGCTTCATTTCTTAATTGTTGAATGATTTTTAGAGTTTCAGACTTTTTGTCTAAATACAATGGAATAGGGTCATCCGGATAAAATAACTCTTCCAGTCGCTTAGCAATTCCCACGATAGCAATCTTTCCGCGCAATCCAAGTTTATCCAAACTTTTTAAAGAAGATGATAATTGCCCTTTCCCGCCATCTATAATTATGAGTTGTGGCAACGAAAGCCCTTCATCCACCAATCTTTTATACCTGCGATAGACGACTTCCTCCATTGAAGCAAAATCATCTGGACCCACTACAGTCTTAATATTAAATTTACGATAATCCTTTTTACTGGGCTTGCCATTTTTAAAAACTACACAAGCTGCAACAGCATTTGTGCCTTGAATATTACTATTATCAAAACATTCTATATATCGGGGTTCTTCAGACAATCTTAAATCTATTTTCATTTGTGCCATTATCCGTTTTTCGTGCCGATCTGGATCTACAATCTTTGCCTGTTTAAAACGCTCCATTCTGTAATACTTAGCATTTCGTATGGAAAGGTCCAAAATTTGCTTTTTATCCCCGGTTTTTGGAACATGTACTTTTACACCTTCTAAAGCTTTAATAGTAAAGGGAACATAAATTTCCTTACAAATGGAATTGAATCTTTGTCTTAATTCTACTACCGAAAGCTGTAATAACTGTTTATCAGTTTCGTCAAGTTTCTTCTTAATTTCAAGGGTATGAGAACGAATAATAGCGCCATAAGAAATCTGCAGATAATTTACGTAACCATAACTTTCATCAGAAATAACAGAAAAAACATCCACATTATTAATCTTTGGATTCACAACGGTGGATTTGGCTTGATAGTTTTCCAAAATATCAATTTTTTCCTTTACCCGCTGCGCATCCTCAAATTGAAGGTTAGCTGAAAATTGCGTCATTTGATCTTTAAATTTATGGAGTGATGCTTTAAAATTTCCCTTCACGATATTTCGAATCGCATCAATAGTCTCATTATAATCTTCTTCGGAATAAAAGGCCTCACAAGGTCCAAGACAATTCCCTAAATGATATTCTAGACAAACTTTATATTTTCCAGCTTTTATTTTTTCCGCTGAAAGATCATAGTTACACGTTCGTAAAGGATATAAACCGTTGATCAAATCAAGTAGTGTATGAACGGTTCTCATACTTGTGTAGGGGCCATAATACTCTGAACCATCCTTAATCATTCTACGAGTAGAAAAAACGCGTGGAAAACGTTCATTCTTTATGCAAATCCAGGGATAGGTTTTATCNTCCTTCAACATCACATTATATCGTGGCTGATACTTTTTGATAAGATTGTTTTCTAATAACAGTGCGTCGGTTTCAGTCGAAACAACAATATGTTTAATCGTAACAATTTTTTTAACGAGTATGCCAGTTCTAGCATTATCATGCTCCTTGTTAAAATATGAAGCAACTCGCTTTTTAAGATTCTTTGCTTTACCAACATATAGCAATTTTTCTTCCTTATCGTAATACTGATAAACCCCTGGAGATTCTGGGAGTGTTGAAATTTGAAGTTTTATTGAAGCCATTGCCATAGTCCAAAGATAATTAATAGCCACATATATTCATATATTGGTAGATCCTATGTTGAATATGCGTTTTATCAATTGATTTTAGCATAATTATTTGAAGTCGGATATAGTTTTCATCAATTTTTCGTCTATTCTCTAAAAGAAATGAACACCATTGATTTCAGTTTCTGAAATGGTTTTATTGGTCAATACGGAACTTTTTTAATCCAATTATAGTGCAACCTCCTTTTGTGCTTTTTTGCTACATTGCATCCGAAAATTAAACCTATGAATATTGCCATTTTATCGAAGGGAGAATCTCTTTTTTCCACCCAAAGTCTTTTAAAGGCAGGACTCGCAAGAAACCATGATATTGAGGTTTTGGATCCTTCCCTTTGTACTTTAACCATAGAAAATGGGTTTCCTGCATTATATTATGGAGATGAATTGGTTGATGACTTAGATGCGATAATTCCAAGAATTGGAGCTTCCAATACTTATTTTGGATCTTCCTTAGTCCGGCATTTTCAGGCAATGAATGTATTTTCAATCGTTTCTGCTGAAGGAATATTGCAATCTCGAAATAAATGGACCTGTTACCAAATATTGTCTATGGCAAATATTCCCATTCCGAAAACAGTTCTTGGTAATGTATATGATGCGGTTACAGCTTTAGAAAAATTTGAAAATAAGCCGGTCATAATAAAGGTGCTTCAAGGAACACATGGCGCTGGTGTAATTCTAGCAGAAACAAATTCCTCCGCATTATCTACGATTGAAACATTAAATGCCTCAAATGTTAGATTCGTGATTCAAGAATATATAGCCGAATCCAATGGGTCTGATCTAAGGGTAATAATAGTAGATGGAGTTATTGTTGCCTCTATGAAAAGACAGAGTAAACCTGGAGAATTTCGGTCCAATTTACACAGAGGGGGTTCTTCGAACAATGTTAGTTTGAGTCAAGAAGAATCGAGAATTGCCTTAGGAGCTGCCAAGGCTCTTAAAATAGGAGTGTGTGGCGTAGATTTATTACAATCTGAACGCGGGCCACTGGTTATTGAGGTGAATTCAACACCAGGACTAGAGGGTATAGAAACAACAACTGGCATTAATATCTCAAAAAGTATTATTGGATATATAGAGCGTAATAAAAGATAGTTTTGTCATATAAACAGTTTTATGTCTCTCATTTAATGTTCAATTCTAAATAAATCATTTTAGTATATTGCAGTGATCAAAATAATTTAAATTGAAAAGAAATATTGGTAGAATTGATAAGTGTGATTTTCCATCTCTTAATTTACTTGATGTTGAAGTAAAAATAGATACTGGGGCTTATACCTCTTCTATCCACTGTCATAATGTAAAAGTCGAAAACAATTTCTTGAAATGTAACTTTGTAGATGAGGAGCATCCTGCTTATAACGAGAAGGAAATTATTTTTGACAGCTATGACGTAAAAGTAGTTAAAAGCAGTAATGGACAATCTCAGGCTCGATATCAAATTTTAACAGAAATTATTTTATTTGGGAAGGAATATCCTATTCATTTAACATTAAGTGATCGTGACGATATGCGATTTCCCGTACTACTAGGTAGAAAATTTTTGACCAAAAAATTTAATGTCGATATTAACAAAACGAACTTGTCATTCAAGTTAAAAAACAAATCATGAACATAAAAATTCTTTCTGCAAATGCTAATCTTTATTCAACAAAACGACTTGTAGAAGCTGGAAAAAAAAGAAAACACCACGTTGAAGTTATTAATCATACTAAATGTGATATAGTAATTGAGAAAAAGAATCCTGTCATTTTTTACGCGGGAAAAAAATTGGAACATACCGATGCAATAATACCCCGTATTGGTGCTTCAGTTACTTTTTATGGCACCGCCGTTGTACGTCAATTTGAAATGATGCATGTATTTACAACAACCGAATCACAAGCTTTGGTTCGATCACGTGATAAGTTAAGAAGTCTACAAGTACTTTCTAGAGCTGGTTTAGGTCTGCCTAAAACAATTTTTACCAATTATTCTAGAAACGTTAAGGAAATTGTTGATCAAGCAGGAGGCGCTCCTGTAGTTATTAAATTATTGGAAGGGACCCAAGGAATTGGAGTCATCCTTGCAGAAACCAGAAAGGCAGCAGAGTCTGTTATTGAAGCATTTAATAATCTTCAAGCAAGGGTTATTGTTCAAGAATTCATAAAAGAAGCTGGCGGGGCTGATATACGTGCGTTTATAGTTGATGGACAAGTAGTTGGTGCTATGAAACGACAAGGAAAAGAAGGAGAATTTCGATCTAATTTACATAGAGGTGGTAAAGCAACTGTTATAACTTTAACCGATGAAGAAGAAATAGCCGCACTAAAAGCGGCAAAAGCATTAGGATTGGGAATTGCTGGTGTAGATATGCTACAATCTGCAAGGGGGCCTCTAATTCTTGAGGTAAATTCCTCTCCTGGATTAGAAGGGATTGAAGCTGCAACCGGTTTAGACATCGCTACTATAATCATTAAATACATAGAAAGACACATATAATAATGGACACATTTCCAAACAATGATCTTATAATATTGGAACATGTAATTAAGTTAGGCGAAAGCAAAATTATTGATTTTAGCATTGCAAAATTATATACTTCCACTAATGTAGAAATTCCTATTATCATTGAGCGATCTAAAATTCCTGGACCTACAGTTTTAATAACCGCTGGAATTCATGGGGATGAAATTAACGGTATTGAAATTGTTCGTCAATTAATTGCAAATAAGATAAATAAACCTAAAAAGGGTACAATTATTTGCATTCCTATCTTAAACATTTTCGGTTTTTTAAATGGAGATCGATCCTTTCCAGACGGAAGAGATTTAAATAGGGTCTTCCCTGGTTCTAAAACAGGTTCTTTGGCCAGTAGAGTGGCATTCCATTTCACCAAAGAAATACTACTTCATGCCGATTATTGCCTTGATTTTCATACAGGAGGATCTAGTAGGTTTAATGCAGGTCAAGTGCGCATACAGCCGAATGACAAAAAACTAATAGACCTTGCCAGAATCTTTAACCCTCCTTTCATTGTTATTTCACCAAATATTGACAAATCATATCGCACTACCTGCAATAAAATGGACATTCCTATCATTCTTTTTGAAGGTGGAAAGACAAAGGATCGCAATAAAATTATAGTGAAACAAGGGGCAGATGGTACCATGAGAATCTTAAAGGAATTAGGTATGCTACGTAAAAAATTTACAGCACCCCTAATTACTTCCGAATCAATTATTATTGAAAAAAGTAAATGGATTCGTGCTCAAAAGAGCGGGCTTTTACATGTGAAAATTGACTGTAATAAACATGTTCTAAGGGATGAATTTCTTGCTACTATAACAGATCCATATGGTACAATGCGTTTCAAGGTACGAGCACCAAATGATGGTTATATTATTAATGTGAATCATTCCCCAATTGTCTATCAAGGGGATGCGATTTTTCATATTTCAACGACAGATTCGAATACTGCAAAAACTGAAGAAAGAGAGAATTAGATGCACAAATCGGACCTTCGAGAAAAGTATAAAAAATTAAGGGAAACATTATCTAATGAATTAATTGAAGATCTTAGTCTTCAAATTGCAAATAAGGCATTAGAACTTCCCATCTGGAATCATACGTATTATCATATATTTTTACCCATAGCAAAAAAGAAAGAAGTTAACTCCGAATGCATCCTTCATATTCTTCAAGGTAAAGACAAAAGTATTGTGGTTCCAAAGGTTAACTTCGCTTCTGGTTCAATGACTCATTTTTTATTACAGGAAAACACGGCTTTTAGTATTTCAAAATATGGTATTTCTGAACCAGTTTCTGGAATTGAAATTCCACCTAATCAAATAAACGTAGTTTTCGTTCCCCTTTTGGCTTACGATAAACATGGGAATCGTGTTGGATATGGGAAAGGGTTCTATGACCGCTTTTTAGCAAATTGTAATCCGGAATCTATTTTTATAGGTCTTTCATTTTTCGAACCTGAAGAAGGCATCATCTCCGAAATCACAGATATTCCATTGCACTTTTGTATAAGTCCCCTAAAAATCTATACCTTTTAGAAAAATCTTGGTATATTTAAATTGTATTTTTCTAATATTAATTCTGTCTTATGGAAACCTTGCACAATCCATCTAATTATCCGCCCGAAAATAATCTAGTTTGGGCGATACTATCTACTGTCTTATGTTGCATTCCACTAGGGATTGTAGCCATAGTTAAATCGACTAAAGTAAACCAACTTTGGGCTCAACGTGATTATGCTGGAGCCCAGAAAGCAGCTGATGAAGCAAAAACTTGGGCTATTTGGGGCGCCGTTATCGGCCCCATTCTAATTGTTCTTTTTTACTTGTTCTTTTTTATCGTTTTAGGTGTGGGCGCAGCTCTGCTGGATGGTTAAAAATAAAAAAAAAATAATCGTTATTCTCCTAACAATTCTCTTTGGGGGTTTAGTAATTTTTTTTTATTTACTTAATCCCGCTAAGGATTCTTACTTTGTTAGCTGCCCAATTAAATTTACTACTGGTTTTTATTGCCCTGGATGTGGATCGCAGCGAGCAATTCATGAACTACTTCATGGTAATTTTAAACAGGCAATTCATTTAAATCCGTTAATGATTATCAGTTTACCTATCATACTGTATGGATTAGGAATAACGGCTTGGAATTTTATATTTGAGAGCCATCTTCGAGTCAAGTTATTTTATAATAACCTATTTGTTTTTGGCTATTTTGGTGTGGTTGTTTTGTATTGGATACTGCGAAATCTACCCTATTATCCTTTCAATCTTTTAGCACCATCAAACTAAGTAAAGACTACTCTTCTGTTTTTTTCTTAGGAAAAGCTCTTTTATTAAAAGCAATAAGTAAACCTACACCAGTGCTTATGGACATATCTGCTATATTAAACACTGGATCAAAAAATGTAAAAAACTTACCTCCCCATATAGGAAGCCATTCAGGTAGATAACCTTTCCATAGCGGAAAATAGAGCATATCGACAACTTTCCCATGAAATAGTGTTCCATAGCCACCTTCGACGGGAAGAAAGGAAGCTATTTGATGATGGCTTTCGTTAAAAAAAAGTCCATAAAAAACCGAATCTATAATATTTCCAAAGGCACCTGCAAATATCAAGGAGATTGATATAACTAAAACACGGGAAGCATTATTTTTAACTGAATCCCATAACCAATAGCCAATCCCCCCAATTGCAACTAGTCTAAACAATGTTAAAAACAATTTACCATATTGCCCGGGAATTTTTGCTCCCCAGGCCATACCTTCGTTTTCAACAAACAAAATTTGGAACCAACTAAACACCTTAACACCATCCCCAAGAGAAAAATGCGTTTTTATATAAATTTTGGATATCTGGTCTATTAATAAGACCAAAATTATTATGAAAATTGATTTCTGTAAAGTCATTAATTTTATTTTGTCTGATTACCCCAACTTCTATTTAAAGACAGCAAAATACCCCCGCAAAAATAAGAATATTATTTGGTTTCGATTAAGCTAATATTACCGTCTCTACTTTCCGCCATTAAATTAAACTTACCCCCTGAATGAAGAGTATTTATCACATTCCCATATTTTGAAATGGCACGCCCCGAAACATTTTTTTCTGCATAAACAAAAATATCTCCATGCTTTGATTGTATGTTAGCATCTCCAGAAAAATGGGAGATTATACAATTCCCATTTTCCAATAACAGATATAGGTATTTATAATTTCCTTCTGTTTCAACAGCAGCAATTTCGGAATTTATGAAAACATTCAAATGCTCTGGAAGTACAATCATCACTTCAATATACATAACTTTATGCGCAGCAAGTTTATCGTTTTCAACAACAAAATAAGGGGTAGTAGAAGTGCCAACAGTAAGAATATTATCGGCCTCAAAGGTTGTCAAAATGATATTTTCATATGACTCTCCTTCAATATGACAAAGGACCTCAATCTCATTTGTTTTCTCCGTCCTTATTGAAATCTTATGAATAGCGTTACCATTAATAATAACCTTTTCAATTTTTGAAGCTTCAATTCTCTTCTCCACTATCTTTTGTGAAAAAATTTCGGAGACCCCAAATAATATAATCAAGATACTTGCTACTCCTTTCGACATAAAAAAACCCTTACTTTCAGAAAGGGCAGAAATATAATAATTCCCCTCATATTTGAAGAGGGGAATTTAACTTATTGTCTATTGTTGCATATTTTTTGCCTCAATACTTAAGGTTGCATGTGGCACTAATTTTAATCGTTCAGGATTAATTAATTTGCCAGTTACACGACAGATACCGTAGGTCTTATTTTCTATGCGAATCAATGCATTTTTAAGATCTCGAATAAATTTTTCCTGCCGAATGGCTAATTGTGAAGCAGTCTCCTTGCTCATTACTTCGCTGCCTTCGTCGAAAGCTTTGAAAGTTGGAGAGGTGTCGTCCGTTCCATTATCACTATCATTTCTATAAGCGCTTTCTATCATCTCTAATTGCTCTTTCGCTTTTACTATTTTATTTTGAATGAGAGTTTTAAAACTCTCTAATTCAGCATCACTATATCTAACTTTAATTTCTCCAGGCATAATTTTCAATGTTTTTTAATACTTAACATAAACGTGATATCATCAATGGTAACTTCTGTACCCTGCGTTAAATGATTCTCAAATAACAACTCTTGTGTTAAGGTTTCTTGTTTAATATATTCTAAATTTTCTTTTACTGCACTTTCTAAAATTTCATTCTTTTGAATGGTAACCTCTACTTTATCTGTTACCTCAAAACCAGAGTCTTTCCGTAAATTTTGAATACGATTTACGAGTTCCCGCGCAATCCCCTCATTCTTTAATTCTGCACTTATAGTAACGTCTAAAGCTACTGTAATTCCGTCACTATTTGCTACTAACCAACCTTCAATATCTTGAGAGCTTATTTCAACGTCTTCGAGGGTCAATGTAATATTTTTTTCGTTAACAAAAATACTAATTTCCCCTACATTTTCTAACAATAAAATCTCTGCTTGCTGAAAATTACTAATCGCTTGAGCAACTGCCTTCATATCCTTTCCAAAATGCGGACCTAATTTTTTAAAATCTGGTTTTATTTGTTTAATTAATAAGCCAGATCCTTCTTCTATTAGCTCAATTTCCTTGACATTAACTTCAGATTTTATCAAATCTGAAACAGCCAAAATTTCATCTCTTGTCGCATCATCCAACACAGGAATCATTATCTTTTGAAGCGGTTGACGCACTTTTATTTTTTCTCTTTGTCGTAATGATAATACCAAAGATGAAATTGTTTGAGCCTTCTGCATCTTTCTTTCCAAAGAACGATTTACATAAGACACATCTGAAAGCGGAAAGTTACTTAAATGAACCGATTCTTTTTCATTCAAAATCGTCCCATCGGTTAAATCTTTAAATAACCTGTCCATGAAAAACGGAGCAATTGGCGCTCCCAATTTTGCGACAGTCACCAAACATGTATATAGTGTTTGATAGGCTGATATTTTATCTTCACCATAGCTTCCTTTCCAAAAACGTCTTCTACTTAAACGCACGAACCAGTTACTTAGATTTTCCTGAACAAATTCTGAAATAGCCCTTGCCGCTTTTGTAGGCTCATAATCACTAAAAGCTTCATCCACTCGTGCAATAAGAGTATGTAATTCTGAAAGTATCCAACGATCTATTTCCGGTCTTTTTTCCAAAGGAATATCCTCTTCGGAATAATCAAAATTATCTAGATTCGCATATAAACTAAAGAAACTATAGGTATTATAGAGTGTTCCAAAGAACTTATTACGTACCTCCGCAATTCCATCCATATCAAACTTTAGGTTATCCCAAGGATTAGCATTGCTTATCATATACCAACGTGTTGCATCAGGGCCATACGTCTTCAATATCTCAAATGGATCTGCGGCATTGCCCAATCGTTTTGACATTTTTTGACCATTCTTGTCAAGAACTAAACCATTTGAGACTACATTTTTAAAAGCTACATCATCAAAAAGCATTGTAGCTATAGCATGCATCGTATAAAACCAACCTCTGGTTTGATCTACACCTTCCGCAATAAAATCGGCTTTTCGCCAGGTGTTTTCAACCTTTTCTTTATTTTCAAATGGATAATGCCATTGTGCATAGGGCATACTTCCACTGTCAAACCAAACATCAATTAGATCTGCTTCACGCTTCATAGACTTTCCACTCTCAGAAACTAAAACAATTTCATCTACAATATTTTTATGTAAATCGACCGTATTATAGTTTTCTTCAGAAAAATCACCCACCTTAAAATCTTCGAAGATATCTTTGGACAAGAATCCCGCTGAAACTGCTTTCTGCATTTCGGCTTTTAGTTCTTCTATAGAGCCTATTATCCTTTCTTCCTTCCCATCATCTGTTCGCCATAATGGTAATGGAATCCCCCAATAACGAGATCGAGATAAATTCCAGTCGTTTGCATTTGCCAACCAATTCCCAAAACGCCCTTCTCCTGTTGCTTTTGGCTTCCAGTTTATGGTCTCATTTAACTCGAACATACGATTACGGAAGTCGGTTACTTTGATAAACCAAGAGTCAAGTGGATAATATAAAATAGGTTTGTCCGTACGCCAGCAATTAGGGTAACTGTGAACGTACTTTTCAACCTTAAATGCTTTGTTTTCTATTTTCAGTTTTATGGCAAGCTCTACATCCACTGATTTCTCAGGAGCCGTACCATCGTCATAATATTCAATTTTAACATATTTCCCTGCAAATTCCCCCATCTCTGGACGAAATTTTCCTTGTAAATTAACTAAGGGGACTAAGTTGCCGTTATCATCTCTCACTAGTAAAGGTGGAACTTCTGGAGTCGCCTCTTTAGCGACCTTGGCATCATCTGCACCAAAAGTTGGAGCGGTATGCACTATTCCGGTACCATCCTCGGTGGTAACGAAGTCGCCAGTGATAATCCTAAAGGCATTTTCCGGATTATCATTTGGCAATGCATAAGGTAAGAGTTGTTCGTATCGAATTTCAACCAGTTCTGAACCTATAAAATCCTTAACTACATAATATGGAATTTTTTTATCAGTTTCAGAATAATCCTCTAATTCGGCTTCAGTTTCAGCCTCAACAAATTTTCCGGCAAACTGTTTTCCAACCAAATTCTTCGCCAAAACAACAGTGATCTCTTCAAATGTATATTGATTAAAAGTCTTAACTAGCGCGTACTCAATTTTTGCACCTACTGTCAGCGCTGTATTACTCGGCAAGGTCCAAGGAGTGGTCGTCCAAGCTAAAAAGTGAATATCTCCATATCCTTGAAGGAATTTTGGTAAAGTTTTTGGTTTCGCCTTAAACTGAGCCACCACGGTAGTATCAGTAACATCCTGATAGGTTCCCGGCTGATTTAACTCGTGTGAACTTAAACCGGTTCCAGCCTTAGGAGAATACGGCTGAATAGTATAGCCTTTATACAAGAGACCTTTATCATAGATTTGCTTTAAAATCCACCAAACGGTTTCCATATATTTTGGATCGTAAGTTATATATGGATCTTCCATATCAACCCAATAGCCATAGCTTTCGGTTACCTTGTTCCAAACATCAGTATATTTCATCACTGCTTTTCTACAAGCAGCATTATAATCTTCTACCGATATTTTTACTCCAATATCTTCCTTGGTAATTCCCAATTCCTTTTCAACACCGAGTTCAATTGGCAATCCGTGAGTATCCCAACCCGCTTTTCTGTCCACCTTAAATCCCTTTTGAGTTTTAAATCGGCAAAAAATATCCTTAATGGCTCGAGCCATAACATGGTGTATTCCAGGCAAGCC